>WPCJ01159695.1_pt1 | contig 69267 bp, 62 predicted proteins | sample 5399831 | NCBI WGS metagenome assembly WPCJ01 (sample SAMN12869470, study PRJNA574797) | sludge metagenome | isolation source: wastewater treatment of pH10 | place: China:Beijing | collected 2019-05-20
AGTGTTACGGTGGTTATAGCGTCAGGGAAACGCCCGGTTACATTCCGAACCCGGAAGCTAAGGCTGACAGCGCCGATGGTACTGCACTCGGGAGGGTGTGGGAGAGTAGGACACCGCCGGACCTCTTTTCAAGAAGGGGGGGCTGATCATGGATCAGCCCCCCTTTTTTTTTATACCCACAGGCATATTTCGTGAGATCACAATTGCGCCACGGGAGAACGCATGCCTCCGGTAGAATGATTCAGACAGCCAAATGAGTGGGGACGGAGAAGTGCATGGGGACGCTAGTGTCGATATTGCTCGCACTTTCGGTCTCCGCTCTGATCATTTACCCTGTGGTGAAACGGCTGCACAGCAATGGATTTCTGGTAGCAGCGATTCCACTCGCGATCGCGTTCGCTATCCTGCTTCCCCTGGGTGTGACACACCCCGTTGTTGATGAACACATCCAATGGCTGCCAGAGCTCGGGCTTGATCTCACCTTCCGTATGGATCAGCTCTCTTGGCTCTTCTCCCTGCTCGTCACGGGTGCTGGCACACTCGTGCTGATCTATTGCCGAAACTATTTCGATGATGTTGAAGAGGGCTTGGCGCGCTTCGCCGCGGTGTTCCTCGGCTTTGCAGCCAGCATGCTCGGATTGGTGCTCGCAGACAACGTCTATCTGCTGTTTATCTTCTGGGAAGCGACTTCGGTCTTTTCCTTCCTGTTGATTGCGCACTCCTTTAAGCGCCGGACGAGTCGTTCTTCTGCGCTTCAAGCGCTGATGGTCACCACCGCTGGCGGCTTGGTGATGCTGGTCGGACTGGTGATCCTCGCCACTGCCGCTGGCACCCCGAACCTTTCCGAGATCCTCGCGAGCCCTCCCGAGGGCACGCTCGTCACGGTCTCGGTCTATCTGATTCTGGTCGGTGCGCTCTCGAAATCGGCCATCTTCCCGTTCCATTTCTGGTTGCCAGGCGCGATGGCTGCGCCGACACCGGTCAGCGCCTATTTGCACGCCGCCGCGATGGTGAAGGCCGGCATCTATCTCATTGCCCGGCTTGGGACCGGTTTTGCTGAGGTTCCTGGGTATCGGGAGACCCTCGTCATTCTTGGTGCAATCACCATGATTACCGCAGGCGTGCGCGCCATGCGCCAGTACGACATCAAGTTGATTGTTGCCCACGGCACAGTGAGTCAACTGGGCCTGCTCGTGATGGTGTTTGGCGTGGCCGATCCGCGGGTGGAGTTTGCCGGGCTCGCGCTGCTCTTTGCGCACGCGCTGGCGAAGGCTCCGCTCTTTCTTGTCGTGGGGATTGTCGATCACCAAGCGGGAACACGCGACCTGCGGAGATTGAGTGGCTTGTGGCGGCAGACACCCGGGCTTGCCGTGATCGCGGTGTGTGCTTCACTCAGCATGATGGGGGTTCCGCCATTCATTGGTTTCGTGGCCAAGGAGGCTGCGTTTGCTGAGTTGCTCGAAGTGGGGCAAACTCTCCCGATTGCGGTGTTCGCATTTGGCGTGGCACTGCTTGGCAGCGTGCTCACCGTTGCGTATATGCTTCGTTTCCTCTGGGGCACCTTCGCCACGAAGCGTCAGACTCAGCGTTGCACGATCGTGCATCACGAGCCGCCGAGCACGCTGATTACGCCGGCACTCTTCGTCCTGCTGACCGTCGTGGGGGGAGTCTACGCAGGCGGCTTTGATGCGCTCTTGCAACGAGCGCTCCCAGATTCAGGTGCAGCACATATAGCGCTCTGGCACGGTTTCACTCCAGCTCTTGGCGCTTCGGCACTGGTGCTCCTTGCTGGCGCGCTGCTTGCGCTGCTGCTGATCCGCAGTAAGAAGGCGATCCCGGCTGCACCAGAACGCTTCTCTGCCTCACACGTGTACTGGCTGCTGACACACTGGCTTGATGTGCTTGCCGTGCGGCTGACTGCGCTCACCCAACGTGGATCTCTCCCGTTCTACCTCGCAGTGATTCTGACGGTCACGGCTGCGACGCTTGGCGGCACGATGCTGAGCAAGGGGGAACTGCCGAGCGAGTTTGTATTCTTCACTTCTCCGGTGCAAATCCCCATCGCAATCATCATGATTCTCGCCGCATGTTTCGCGGTGCGCGCGCCCACGAGGTTCCAGGCAGTGGTGCTTGTCGGTGTGACTGGATACGGAATGGCCGCCATTTTTGTGCTGCACGGTGCGCCAGACCTGGCGCTCACGCAGGCACTCGTCGAAACAGTGACACTGATCGCTTTCGTGCTCGTGATCCGACGGCTTCCGCAGCGGATCGGTCTTCGCAGTTCGCGTTGGAAGCGCTGGGTGCGCATCATTATCGGTGCCTCGGTGGGACTCACCATTGGCGCTTTCGCGCTGATCGCGCTGAGTGCGCGGAGCCAGGATCCTATCTCCTTGCTGCTGCCCGAGCTCGCCTACTTCGGTGGTCACGGCGCGAATGTGGTCAACGTCATGCTCGTTGACATTCGCGGGTGGGACACCTTCGGGGAGCTTTCGGTGATCCTGGCGGCGGCAACCGGTGTTGCCTCACTCGTGTTCTTGAGCACCCGCGTGGACAATCTGCCGAAGCTGAGCCGCCGTGACGCAAAGCAGCAGGTGCAGGAGTACATTCGCCGGGTTGAAGACCCGAAAGACCCCGCTTCTCGCCGCACTTGGATGCTGGCAGGTAGAAACCTTGACCCCTCCCGCCGATCTATTCTGCTTGAGGTGATGGTACGCCTGATTTTCCACGCGTTGATCCTGCTCTCCTTCTATCTGCTGCTCGTGGGGCACAATGCTCCAGGCGGTGGCTTCGCGGGAGGACTCGTCGCTGGCCTTGCGCTCGTGGCGCGCTATCTCACTGGCGGGAGAGATGAGCTTGGGGCGACCGTGCCGGTCGATGCCGGAAGAATTCTCGGTGCCGGGCTTGCGCTTGCTTCGACGACCGCGATTCTGCCGCTCTTCTTTGGGCAGGCGGTGCTCTCGTCTGCTTGGATCGATATTGACCTTGGCCCGTTTGGCACCCTCCCGCTCGTGACTTCGACGGTCTTTGATATCGGTGTGTATCTGGTGGTGTTCGGCCTCGTGCTTGATGTGCTGCGCAGTTTGGGCGCAGAGATCGACAAGCAGGAAGAAAGCGACCTGGAAACCGCGCTCGATGAACCAGCGACTGAGCAAAGGAGTGAGCGATGACTCTCACAATGCCACTTGTGCTTGTCGCGGTAATGGTTGTCATGTTTTCGGTAGGCGTCTACCTATTGCTTGACCGAAGCCTGACGAGGGTGCTGCTGGGCTTCTTGCTGGTGGGTAACGCCACCAACCTTCTGATCTTCCTCACCTCGGGTGCCTTTGGCGCCGCGCCGATTTACGGTGAAGCTGACCCGGAGCAGATGAGTGATCCGCTGCCCCAAGCGTTTATCTTGACTGCGATCGTGATTACCTTCGGGGTCAGCGCGTTTATGCTCGCGCTCATCTATCGCAGCTGGCGTCTGGCGCGTGAAAGCGAAGACGCCGTGGTTGATGATGATCACGACATCGAGCTGGGCGAAGCCGAGAGCATCACTACTGCTGAGGTGACAGACGAAGAGCTGGAGCGCGAACCTGAGCTCAGCGATGAAGATGACGCAGCGACCGACGAGAGCGAGGAGACCCGATGATTTCGTTGATTCCTCTTGTCGTACTGATCCCGCTGGGAAGTGCGGCGCTCGCGCTCGCTCTTCCCGGTCGACGGCGCGCACAACAGCTCATCACCGTGTTCGCGTTGACCACGGTGGTCGCTTTGAGCGCCACCATGATGTGGATCGTGGATCAGCAGGGCACGCTGGTAATGCAGGTCGGGGGATGGGCTGCTCCGTTTGGTATTTCACTTGTCGTAGACCGATTAAGCGCGTTGATGCTGACGGTCTCGGCCGTGGTGCTGCTTGGCGTGCTGCTGTTTTCACTGGGACAGGGCCTCGCCGATGGCGACGATGAAACACCGGTATCGATCTACTATCCGACGTATCTGGTGCTGGGCGCTGGCGTCTGCAACGCCTTTATCGCGGGGGATCTCTTTAACCTGTATGTCGGTTTCGAGATTCTTTTGGTCGCAAGTTATGTGCTGATTACGCTGGGTGGCACTGCTGCCCGTATTCGTGCGGGCGTCACCTATGTCGTGGTGTCACTCGTCTCGTCGATTCTCTTCTTGGTCTCGATTGCGCTCGTCTACGCGGCAACTGGCACTGTGAATATTGCGCAACTGACCGTGCGCATTGCCGAGCTTCCCGACAACGTTCAGTTGCTATTAAACCTGGCATTGCTGATCGCCTTCGGCATCAAAGCCGCAATCTTCCCGCTCGCCTTCTGGCTTCCGGACTCGTATCCGACTGCCCCTGCGCCAGTGACGGCCGTCTTCGCTGGGTTGCTTACGAAGGTGGGCGTGTATGCGATTATTCGCTCACAGACCCAATTATTCCCGTATTCGAGTATCGACAATCTCTTACTTGTGGTCGCGGCGCTCACGCTCGTCGTGGGTATCCTTGGTGCGGTCTCGCAGCTTGATATTAAACGAATGCTGTCGTTTACGCTGATCAGTCATATTGGCTACCTGATTTTCGGTATCGGCATGGCGACTGCTGCCGGGTACGCGGCGACGATTTATTACATCGCGCACCACATTATTGTGCAGACCACGCTCTTCCTGGCCGTGGGGTTGATCGAGCGGCATGGCGGCACGACCTCCCTGACCTCACTCGGCGGCATGCTTCGTGCGGCGCCAGTAGTAGCGGTGCTGTTCTTCATTCCGATGCTCAACCTGGGCGGTATTCCACCGTTTTCTGGGTTCATCGGCAAGCTCGGTCTGTTTACCGCTGCCGCAGAACTTGGTACTCCGGGTGCGTACTGGTTGATGGGGGTTGGCGCGCTGGTATCGCTGCTCACCCTGTACGCACTGGCTCGCGCCTGGAGCCTCGCGTTCTGGCGCACTCGTGCGGCAGCTCTCGGTGGATCGGACGCGCCCGTACCGAACACTCATGAGGGCCGTATTCTGCATGGGCGTGAAACGGCCATGATTGAGCAATTGCACGATGCGCCTGACGCCAGGCCGCTGCAGGAACAGCGCGAGACTCCGGCGTTGATGATTGCCGCGACCGCTGGCATGGTCGGGGTGAGCCTGCTGCTGACCATATTCGCCGGACCGCTGTTCGCCTATTCAACTCGCGCGGGGGAGCAACTCGCACACTCGGAACAGCTCGTCGACGCGGTTCTTGGGAACGATCAATCGATTGGAAGCGGCAGCGGGAAGAACGAAGCCGAGGGCTACGATCCAAAGAAACTGAAGGACGGTGAACACTCGTGAACCGATCTCCAGCCCGTCGTATACGCAAAGAGCGCGCGATCCTGCGCTTCCATGAGCTGCCGCTGCTCATCGGCTTGGTGCTGACATGGATGCTGCTGTGGCGTGAGTTCTCGTGGTTGTCTCTGGTCAGCGGATTTGTGGTGTCGATTGTCGCGATGAGGATGTTCTATCTGCCGCCGGTGATCCTTGCCGGTCGCTTTCACCTGTGGTGGGCACTTCGCTATCTCGTGTACTTCCTGTGGCATTTGACGTTGGCTTCGGTGCAGGTGGCGATGCTTGCGATGAAACCGGGGCCTCCACCCCGGACAGCAATTATTGCGGTACGTCTGGTGACTCGATCGGACTTTATTCTCACACTGGTGTCGCTGACGATTTCGCTGATCCCAGGATCGCTTGTGGTCGAGGTGGACCGATTCAAATCGACGCTCTACCTGCACGTCCTGAATACCCCGACGCAGCGCGAGATTCGAGGCATGCGTGAGCAAACTATGTATATCGAGCGGCTGTTGATCCGCGCACTCGGTTCGCGGAGCGAGTTGGAGGCGATTCGATGAGTACTTTCACACTTGTTGCGACCGGCATCGTGATCATTGGACTCGCGCTCACCGCATTCGCCGCGCTGGTGAGAATCGTCAGGGGTCCGACTATCCTCGACCGGATGGTGGCGTCTGACGTGTTGCTCACCACCCTCATGCTTGCGATCGGATCTGATATGGCTCTTCGCGGCAGCACCGAGAACATCCCAATCATGGTGGGGATTGCCGCCACCGCAGTGCTCGCCACTATCGTGGTAGCTCGTTTCGTGAGACGTCGGGCGGTCATTGAATCAAAGCTCGCTGAACATCGCGATGAGGGGCAGGAGGCCGGTCATGTATGAGCAGTTCCTTGACGTGGCTTCCCTGCTGTGCCTGATTGCGTCTGCAGGGTTTTCGGTGGCGGCCGGGATTGGTCTCTTGCGATTTCCCGATGTGCTGAGTCGTTTGCATGCGGCCACGAAGCCGCAAATCTTTGGGCTATTGCTTGTTATCGCAGCGATTGCCCTGCACGAGCGATCATTTCTGACGCTGCTCGCACTGTTGCCGGTGTTTGTGTTCCAGGCGCTGACCGCGCCAATTGCTGCACACATGGTTGGTCGTGCCGCGTATCGTACGGGTCAGCTTGATGATGAATCGCTCGTGATTGATGAGCTTGCTCCTGCGGTGGAGTTCTCCGAGCAGCAGAAGGGGCTCGAGGAGTAATCCCCGAGCCCCTTTCTGGTTGCCGCTGCGGCTTAGTTTCCGACCAGGTACCGGCTGTAAGCGGGAACGGTCAAGAAGGTGGGGAAGTCCTCACCGAGCGCAATGTCCTCAAAGAGTGCCGCCGCATCGGCAAAGCGGTCTCCGTCGAAGCGCTCGAACCCTGCGACCTCGGCCTGCACGAGTTCACGCACCCACTGGCTTGTGATCCTGGTGCCTTCTGCGGTGCTCTGATCCTGGTGGATCCACTGCCAAATCTGTGAGCGGCTGATTTCAGCGGTCGCGGCATCTTCCATCAGATTGTCGATAGCGACGGCACCGAGTCCACGCAGCCACGCTTCGATGTAGCGGATCGCCACCGAGACATTGTCGCGCACACCGGCATCGGTGATTGCACGACCAATGTGAACGTCAAGCAACTGTGCGGCGGTGACCTGCACGTCGTCGCGCTGACGATCAACCTGGTTCGGACGATCCCCGAGGACCGCATCAAACTCTGCCTGTGCGATCGGAATCAGGTCTGGATGTGCGACCCAGGTTCCGTCAAAGCCGTCGCTTGCTTCACGCTGCTTGTCGGCGCGCACCTTCTGCTCTGCCATTGCAGTGACTTCTGGATCGCGGCGGTTTGGGATGAACGCGCTCATGCCGCCGATGGCGTGTGCTCCGCGCTTGTGGCAGGTCTTCACGAGCAGTTCGGTGTAGGCGCGCATGAAGGGCACTGTCATGGTGACTTCACTGCGGTCGGGCAGCACGAAGCGTGCTCCGCGGCCACGGTAGTTCTTGATGATGGAGAAAATGTAGTCCCAGCGACCAGCGTTTAGTCCGGCGATGTGATCGCGCATCACGTAGAGGATCTCCTCCATCTCGAATGCTGCCGGAAGTGTTTCGATGAGCACAGTTGCGCGGATTGTGCCGTGCTCGATGCCGAGGTATTCCTCCGTGAACGTGAAGATGTCATCCCACAGCTTTGCTTCCTCGCTTGATTCGAGCTTCGCGATGTAGAAGTAGGGGCCACTGCCGTTTTCGATGAGCTGCTGTGCATTGTGGAATGCGTAGAGGCCGAAGTCGACGAGGCTGCCTGACGCGGCGCCCGACTGCCCCTGGGCGTCGGTGAATCGCATGTGCTTTTCCACGAGGTGCCAGCCGCGAGGACGCATCACGATTGTCGGAGTGCGCTCAGCGGTCACTTCGTAGCGCTTGCCTTCGGGGCTGGTGTAGCTCAGCTGGCCGCGGATGGCGTCGTAGAGCGAGAGCTGGCCGCCGATGACGTTCTGCCAAGTCGGGCTTGTCGCGTCTTCTTGGTCAGCGAGCCAGACTCGCGCACCTGAGTTGAGGGCGTTGATCGTCATCTTCGGGTCGGTGGGGCCGGTGATCTCGACACGGCGGTCTACGAGGCCGGGGCCGGGGCCGGCAACCTGCCAGTCCTTGTCTTCGCGAATCGAACGAGTGTCCTCGCGGAACTTGGGGTCGCGGCCATTACCAATCTCGTAGCGCCGACGCTGGCGCTCGGCGAGGCGTTCGTGACGCTGCGCTGCAAACCGGCGATGCAATTCGCCGACGAATTCGATCGCTTCGGGGGAGAGGATCTCCTCAGCGCGGGGGATCTCCTTGCCCAGTACCTCAATACCGGTGTCGGTGAGTGTGGTGGACATCTCTGGCCTGCCCTTCATTCGTTGTTTGCGTGCCATGTCCCGAGAACTATCTCGGCGTGTTTCCATCTTCGGGCAGTCTTTGGGGGTGTCACCGGCGTTTTGCTGGGAGAAATAAATGAATATTTCTATTGGCTGAAATTCTCGCTGTCTGCCATGATGGCAGCATGACCACTTTTGATCTTTCCGCCGCCGGTCCGGCCACCGCCAGCATTGACGTCTCCGCGCTTGAGAGTGATACGGCCGATGCGCTGACTCTCGGTCGTCGAGTCCGCGAGCGGCGAACGCAACTCGGATACAAGCTGGAACAGCTTGCTGCCGCGGTGGATCGTGCCCCCTCGCAGATCTCCGCGATTGAGAACGGCAAGCGGGAGCCAAGCTTGCCGGTGTTGCGAGCGCTCGCGGTGGCGCTGAATTGCACCGTTGATGAACTGCTGATGGATGAGGCCCCAAGCGAGCGAGCAGCGCTAGAGATTGCCGTGGAACGGGCGCAGCGTGGCGCTGTGTTCTCGTCGCTCGGCATCCAGCCGATCCGCGTATCGAAGGCAACGGCTGATGAAACGCTGAAAGCAGTGCTTGGTCTGCACCAGGAAGTGGAGCGTTTGCATCGCGAACGCGCAGCTACTCCGGAGGAGGCTCGCAGGGCCAATACGGAGCTACGCTCTGAGATGCGTGTGCGTGGCAACTACTACGCAGAGCTTGAGCATGAGGCCCAACAGTTGCTCGCGAGTGTGGGGTACTCCGGTGGGCCAGTATCCCAGCAGTCGATCTCGAATATTGCCGAGAAGCTGGGCTTCTCGCTGCACTATGTGGGTGATTTGCCTCACTCCACCCGTTCGGTGATTGATCGTCGAAATAACCGCATCTATCTCGGTTCAAATCTGCCCTCAAGAGATGCGCGCGCTCCGATCCTGCGTGCGCTCGCGAGTATCGTGTGTCGCCATGAGGAGCCACGCAGCTACGGCGAGTTCTTGCGACAGCGAGTGGAGGCGAACTACCTCGCTGGTGCGGTGTTGCTGCCTGAGCGCACCACGGTTGAATATCTGAGCGAAGCGAAGAAGCAGCGGCAGATTTCAATGGAGGATCTGCGTGATGCGTTTGGCGTCTCCTATGAAATGGCGGCTCATCGCTTCACGAACCTCGCGACGACCCATCTTGATCTCGATGTGCACTTCATGAAAGTGCATGAGTCGGGCACGCTGGTGAAGGCCTATGAAAACGATGGTGTTCGTTTTCCTTCCGACGCGCTCGGCAACCTGGAGGGCGCGATGGTGTGTCGCAACTGGACGGCCCGCACGGTGTTCGCGCAGCCTGACCGCTTCAACCCGTGGTATCAGTACACGGATATGGCTCAGGGCGGAACATACTGGTGCACGTCTCGTCTGGAGACGGCAAAGGAAGGCCAGTATTCAGTCAGCGTGGGGGTGCCGTTTGACGGAGTGCGCTGGTTCCGTGGTCGCGAGACATCACATCGTTCGAAGTCGTTTTGCCCTGACGAGCGCTGCTGCCGCCGCGCCTCTGATGAGATGACACGCAAGTGGGAGTCGGCTTCGTGGCCCGAGGCGGCAACGCCAACGAGCCTGCTTGCTGCGCTGCCAACTGGCACCTTTCCAGGCGTGGATTCCCACGAGGTGTACGCGTTCCTTGAGGGCCACGAGCGCAATTGAGCGGATATAACACCCTTCGATGATTTTGGGTGAGTGGCGCGCCGAATCCGGGATGCGCGAGCGTCGTCGCTGCGATAACGTAGAGAGACGAGCAGGCTTTGTCTGAAGCTTGCGTGAGACCCAGGCTGGGGGGTGGCGAGTGAGCTCCGAACACATGAATCACAAGTCCCACGAAACCGAGGTGCGTGCGACTGAACAGTTTCGCGAGAATCTCAATTCGATGGTTCGCGCCCATGCCACTGATCTTTCGATTGACGAGCGCGAAGCGGTGACGGCACTTCCTTCGGGAGCTGCCTTGCTGGTCGTGCGTCGCGGTCCTGATTTTGGTGCTCGATTTTTGCTCGATCAGGATTCGACCATTGCTGGGCGTCATCCTGAGGTAGATATTTTTCTCGACGACGTGACCGTTTCCCGTCGTCATGCTGAGTTCACGCGTGTCGGCACGCAGTTCACGGTGCGTGACTTTGGATCGCTCAATGGCACCTATTGCAATGGTGAACGTATCGACTCGACGCGTGTGCTGGTAGACGGTGATGAAGTGCAGGTTGGCAAGTTTCGCCTCACCTTTTTCGCGTCTCGTTTTGACCTTCCGGGGCAGAACTAGGTGGCGGCCCGACCCGCCCCGGCCCAGCGCGAACAGAGTCTCTACAGTATCGGCCAAGTGCTTGAGCGCCTTCAGGGTGAATTCGGCGATCTGACTCCTTCGAAGCTCCGCTTTCTTGAAGAGCAGGGTTTGGTGACTCCGCAACGCACGAAATCTGGGTATCGGAAGTTCACACAGCAGCACATTGAGCGGCTGCGCCTTATTCTGACGCTTCAGCGAGAGCACTACCTTCCGCTGAAGGTGATCGCAGAGGTGCTCGAAGAGATCGATGCGGGCCGCGATCCGATGATCCCAGGTGCCTCGAACCGGAGTGCGTCGAGCATTCTGGTGCCTCAGCGTCTGCTGAGTCGCGAAGAGTTGCAGCGATTGACGGGAGCGAGCCCGAGGTTTATCGGCGAGACGATTGCTGCCGGGCTCTTGCCTGCCGCCGAGGTTTTTCCGCATGAGGTGGTGGCTGAGCTTTCCGCGCTTTTGCGTCTAGCCGAACTCGGCTTGACTCCGCGTCACCTGCGCAACGTTCGTGCTGCCGCAGAGCGGGATGCCGAACTCATCGCTCAGGCGGTGGAAGCGCGTGGGGTGAGGGCTGGTAGTCCGACCGCGGTTGAGGGCGCGTTGGAGCTTGGGCAGCTGCTTGAGGTGGCTCGTGCTGGCGTGTTGCGACGTCGCCTGAGTCGCTGACAGACAGTACGCGGAAATTTTCGCGACACACCTAAAGTTTTAGTTGAAGGTTAATTGCTTCGGGGTGCTTCGAGCGCTAACGTTGAGGGAGCACTGACCACGGTAAGAGAGGATCGCGATGGACGGTTTCGCGCAAACACCCACCATTGTTTCCTCTCCCCAGCTTCTCTTTGAAGACGGTCTGCCTCAGCTTGACCGCGATGGCGGTTTTAAGGGAGCAGTTGCCGCAAAAGCCGCCGGGATCAGCTACCGACAGCTCGACTACTGGGCGCGCACTCAGCTCGTAGAGCCCACCGTGCAGAGCGCAACCGGATCAGGCTCACAGCGACTCTACGGCTTCCGAGACATTCTTGTGCTCAAGCTGGTGAAGCGTCTGCTCGACACCGGGATTTCCCTCCAGCAGATTCGGACTGCGGTCGCGCAGCTTCGCGAATCAGGAGTGCAGGATCTCGCCGAGACCACACTCATGAGCGACGGAGCGAGCGTCTACCTCTGCACCTCAAACGACGAGGTCATTGACCTGGTGAGCCGAGGCCAGGGTGTATTCGGGATCGCCGTTGGAAAGGTGCTCCGTGAGGTCGAGACTTCACTCGTGGATCTCGACGAACACCGCTCCGAGGCAAACCAGCATGACGAGCTGGCTGCCCGCAGGCAGGCGCGAAAGATTTCTTAGGCGCTATACGAGCGACCAAATCTCAATACAAAACGCCTTGCGATACTCAAAGATCGCAAGGCGTTTCGTTTCCCAGCAGCCTCCCCAACCGCTCCGAGAGTGGAGCAAGTGTGGCTTGGCGCCGAGAAAAAGCTCAGTCGTCGGCGCGATCAGTCACTGCAGTGTCCTCGCCGACGGGCTCGCCCTCAGAAACCACAGCGGCCTGAGCGGAAGTCGCGGTGAATCCGGCTCCGCCGGTTGCGGTGATTCCTGCTGACTGCGTGATCTGGTCGAGCACCTGATCGAAGTAGCCCGCCATCTCTTGCGCGGCTTCTCCCGGCCACAGGTGCACTGGTTTTGCGGCACCCTGTGCCTGCTGCAATGACGTACGCTCAGGAAGCTGCGGAGAAAGCACGAGCGAACCGAAAAGCTCTTTGAGCTCCTTGATCCGGAACTGGTGCTCCATTGACTGCGGTCGCGTGCGGTTCACCAGGATGCCAATAGGCTCAAGACGCGGGCTCACGCCGCGTCGCACTTCTTCGATCGCGCGAAGCGCGCGATCCGCTGCGGAAACCGCAAACAAGCCAGGCTCCGTCACCACGAGCACGCGGTCGCTCGCAGCCCAGGCCGTGCGCGTGAGGGCGTTCAGCGATGGAGAGCAGTCGATGATGACGAGGTCGTAATCGCTCTCAACAACCGTCAACGCCTCTTCAAGCTTCCAGATCTCGCGAATGGAGGGGTGCGGGCCGTCGAAGTTGATCGCAGAGGGGCTACCGATCAACAGATCAATCGAACCCTCGTGATGCTGGTTCCAGCCACTTGGCGCGATCGCCGAGCGGACCGACTTTGGCTTCTCAAGCACATCTGAGATGTTTGCGTAGCCATCGGGATTCACATCCATTCCGGTGGACACATCAGACTGCGGATCGAGATCCACCACCAGCGTGCGCAGGCCGCGAGAGAACGCAGCAGAGGCAAGGCCAAGGGCCACAGTGGTCTTTCCGACGCCGCCCTTGAGGGAGCTCACACTTAGAACATGCACCCCCTCAGTTTATGGGGGTCACATGTGTATAGGCAAAGAATCCAGCGTTCAGCGAACACATCGGAGCAACATTCAGTGCAACTCGTCCATAATGTGTGCCAGGTCTGGAAACACCGTGCGTGTAGTCTGAAATCTGGACAAAAATCCGTGGGCATGACAACAGAGGAGTTCCGTGTTCAAGAAGATCCTGGTAGCCAACCGCGGCGAGATCGCAATTCGAGCATTTCGAGCAGCGAATGAGTTGGGAGCGGGCACCGTTGCCGTATTCCCCTATGAAGACCGCAATTCACTGCACAGGCTCAAGGCTGACGAAGCGTACCTGATCGGTACCGAAGGCCATCCCGTGAAGGCATACCTCGATGTGCACGATATTGTGCGCGTTGCGAGCGAAGCTGGCTGTGATGCGATTTACCCGGGGTACGGATTTCTCTCCGAAAACCCAGAGCTAGCTGCGGCGGCCGCAGCGGCCGGAATTACATTTATCGGACCCGGTACACAGGCGCTCGAAATGGCGGGCAATAAGGTTGCCGCGAAAGAGCATGCCATTGCTGCGGGAGTGCCGGTGCTGCGCTCAACACCGCCATCAACCGACGTTGACCTTCTGATCGAAGGCGCACGTGGGATCGGCTTCCCCGTGTTCGCGAAGGCAGTTGCTGGCGGAGGTGGCCGTGGGATGCGACGCGTCGAGCGTGAAGAGGATCTTCGCGAAGCGCTCGAGGCTGCAATGCGCGAGGCAGAGAGTGCATTCGGCGACTCCACGATGTTCATTGAGCAGGCAGTCCTCCGCCCGCGGCATATTGAAGTGCAGGTGCTCGCCGACCGAACCGGTGCCGCAGTGCACCTCTATGAGCGAGATTGCTCGGTGCAGCGACGCCACCAGAAGGTCGTTGAGATTGCCCCGGCGCCAAATCTGGCACCCGAGATTCGAGACGCACTGACTCGCGATGCAATCGCATTCGCAAAGAGCATCGGATACGAAAATGCCGGCACCGTCGAGTTCTTGCTCGACACAGAGGGGGAGCGCGCTGGACAGCACGTCTTCATCGAGATGAACCCTCGCATTCAGGTTGAGCACACCGTGACCGAAGAGGTCACCGATATTGATCTGGTGCAGTCTCAAATGCGCATTGCAGCAGGGGAGACACTCGAAGAACTCGGATTGACCCAGGATCGTATTCAGTTGCGCGGTGCAGCATTGCAGTGCCGCATTACGACCGAAAACCCGGCAGACGGCTTCCGACCAGACCTCGGCAGAATCACGACCTACCGTTCCCCAGGTGGCGGCGGCGTTCGCCTCGACGGTGGAACAATCAACCCAGGCGCGCACATTAGCCCGCACTTTGATTCGATGCTCGCGAAGCTGACATGCCGAGGCCGTGATTTCGAATCGGCAGTCGTGCGTGCCCGCCGTGCGCTGGCAGAGTTCCGCATTCGCGGTGTAGCCACAAACATCCCTTTCTTGCAGGCAGTGCTCGATGATGCCGCCTTCCAAGCAGGAGACGTTTCGACCTCGTTCATCGAAGAGCGGCCAGAGCTGCTTACGCTGAACAAGCCGAAGGACCGCGCCACGCGCATGCTGCAGTACCTCGCAGACGTGACCGTGAACCGTCCGAACGGGAGCCGCCCGGCTGCCATCGAGCCCGCGATGAAGCTGCCAGTTGTTGACCTGTCAGCACCGGCACCAGCCGGGGCACGTCAGCGTCTGCTTGAACTTGGGCCAGAGGGCTTCGCCGCTTCTCTGCGCGCGCAGAAGGCCCTTGGCGTTACCGAGACGACCTTCCGAGATGCGCACCAATCGCTCTTGGCGACTCGTGTGCGCACGAAGGACCTGGTGGCCGCCGCGCCGCATGTGGCACGCCTCACCCCTGAGCTGTTGTCTGTGGAGGCTTGGGGCGGAGCGACCTACGATGTCGCGCTGCGCTTCCTGAGTGAGGATCCTTGGCAGCGACTTGCTGCGCTTCGCGAGGAACTTCCCAATGTGCCGATTCAGATGCTGCTGCGCGGACAGAACACCGTCGGCTACACGCCCTACCCGGCGCATGTGGCGCAGGCATTCGTGCGTGAGGCCGCAGCAACCGGCGTCGACATCTTCCGCATCTTCGATGCGCTCAACGATGTGAACCAGATGCGGGTCGCCATCGATGCGGTACGTGAGACCGGTACGGCTGTCGCGGAGGTAGCGTTCTGCTACACGGGAGACCTGTCAAACCCAGCCGAGGACAAATTCACCCTCGACTACTACCTGCGTCTTGCCGAGCAGATCGTTGAGGCTGGAGCGCATGTACTCGCGATCAAGGACATGGCTGGCCTGCTGCGCCCTCAGGCTGCCGAGACACTCGTCACGGCACTGCGTGAGCGCTTTGATCTCCCTGTCCACCTGCACACGCACGATACTCCCGGCGGTCAGCTCGCTACACTGCTCGCGGCGGCGCGAGCAGGTGTGGACGCGGTAGATGCGGCATCGGCCCCGATGTCAGGCACGACCTCGCAGCCCTCGCTTTCGGCGCTTGTGGCCGCATTGGCGCACACGGAACGCGACACTGGTCTGGATCAGCACGCGGTGTACAGTCTCGAACCGTATTGGGATGCGGTGCGGACCGCGTACCGTCCTTTCGAGTCGGGCCTACCTTCGCCAACGGGTCGTGTATACACACACGAGATCCCAGGAGGGCAGCTGTCGAACCTGCGTCAGCAGGCGATTGCACTTGGGCTCGCCGACAACTTCGAAAAGATCGAAGATATGTATGCCTCGGCAGACCGTATTCTCGGACGCATCCCCAAGGTCACTCCCTCGTCAAAGGTGGTTGGCGATTTGGCGCTGCACCTGGCTGCGGTTGACGCTGATCCAGCGGACTTCGAAGCGAACCCCGAGAAGTACGACATTCCAGATTCGGTTGTGGGATTCCTGGCGGGCGAACTGGGGGAGATCCCCGGTGGGTGGCCAGAGCCCTTCCGTTCTCGGGTGCTCGCCGGCAGAAACGTCTCGATCGAAGTCGCCGAGGTCTCAGACGAGGATCTCGCGCTGCTTCGCGGCACCAGCGCAGAGCGACGTGACACGCTCAACCGACTGCTGTTCCCTGCGCCAACCGCTCAGTACCGATCCACTCAGGAGAAGTACGGCAACCTTTCGATTCTCGACACGGGAGATTACCTCTACGGACTCGAAACCGGTGCCGAGCATGCGATTGACCTCTCGAAGGGCGTGCGTCTGTACGTTGCGCTCGAGGCAATCGGTGAGGCCGATGATAAGGGCATGCGCACGGTCATGGTTCGCGTGAACGGGCAGCTGCGTCCAGTGTTCGCAAAGGATGAATCGGTTGCAGTGACCGTCGTGACCGCAGAAAAGGCCGACAAGAATATCGCCGGCCAGGTAGCAGCACCGTTCTCGGGCACCGTCACTCAAAAGCTCTCAGTGGGCGACATGGTCGAAGCGGGTCAAGCGGTCGCTACGATTGAAGCAATGAAGATGGAGGCGGCGATCACTGCTCCGGTCAGCGGCCGGGTTCAGCGTCTCGCCTTCGAGGGTTCGCGAGGGGTCGAATCAGGCGACCTCGTGCTGATTATTGAGGAGTAACGCGTCAGGATGACGGTACGAGAGATACGCACCTTCGGTGACCCGGTGTTGCGCACAGTGTGCGATCCGATTACACACATCGACGAGGGGGTGCGTTCTCTCGTTACCGACTTGCTCGACACGGTCGCTTTCGACGGGAGAGCAGGCCTTGCTGCCACCCAAATCGGTTTCACGCAGCGAGCGTTTAGCCTGAACATCGATGGCAAGGTGAGCTATGTGCTCAACCCAGAAATCGTTGAGCTCTCAGGCGAACCGGTGCCTACGGGTGAGGGCTGCCTGTCTGTGCCCGAGCTCTGGTTTGAGGTGATGCGATATCCGAAAGCGACAGTTCGCGGGATCGACCTTGAGGGGCAAGAAGTGATCATCTCTGGTGAGGGATTGATGGCTCAAGCGCTTCAGCACGAGTGCGATCATCTTGAGGGGAAGCTGTATCTGGCTCGCCTCGACCGTGCTGACCGCGGCGAAGCGATGAAGCAGATTCGCGCTTCGTCGTGGTTCTAGCGCACCAGCTAGTTCTGCACGTGGAGGAGACGACCACCACGAAGTGTGCCCCCGCGAGATTCTCGCGGGGGCACACTTCGTTTCGGCAGTTACTTCGTGTCGACTGCTTCAGTGGTGGGGTTGTCACCATACATCTCAGCGATCTGCCCGGCAAAGTCGCGCAGAATGTTATCGCGCTTGATGCTCATCTTCGGGGTCAGATGACCGCTCGCCTCGGTGAATTCGGTGGGCAGGATGATCCACTTGCGGATGCTCTCGGCACGCGACACGTACTTGTTTCCGTGATCAATAGCACGCTGCACCTCTGCGAGGACCGCAGGAGCTTTCGCCGCGTCCTCGAGCGACATCTTGGGATCTAGGCCATTGTTCTTCAGCCATGCAGGGAGCATTTCCTGATCCAGCGTGATCAGCGCGGAAATAAACGGCTTCTGATCTCCGACCGCGACGACCTGGCCGATAATCGGGAAGGAACGGATCGGATCCTCAAGGCCAGCCGGAGCGACATTCTTGCCGCCCGCGGTCACGATGATTTCTTTCTTACGGCCCGTAATCGAGAGATATCCATCGCTGTCGAGCGTGCCCAGATCGCCAGTCTTGAAGAAACCATCTTCGGTGAAGGCGGCCTTTGTCGCCTCTGGGTTGTTCCAGTACTCCTTGAACACGTCAATACCCTTGACCTCGATCTCCCCGTCTTCGGCGATACGCACCGCGTGACCTGGGATGACTGGGCCGACGGTGCCGATCTTGAACTTGTCTGGCAGGTTCACCGTCACTGGAGCTGTGGTCTCCGTGAGGCCGTAGCCTTCAAGGATCTTGATGCCGAGGCTGTGGTAGAAGTGGCCGAGGTAGCGGCTGAGCGGCGCTGACCCGGATACGGCGTACCGCACGCGGCCGCCCATTTTCTCACGCAGTGTTGAGTAGACGAGCTTGTCGAAAAGCTTGAACTTGAGCGAGAGCCCAAGGCCCGGCTTCTTGCCAGCCATGATGGCTTCGCTGTGCTGCACCGCAACAAGCGCTGCCGTACGGAAGATCTTGCCCTTGCCACCCGCTTCTGCGGTCTGCTCAGCCGAGTTGTAGACCTTCTCGAACACGCGGGGCACCGCGAGCAAGAAGCTGGGCTGGAATGATCCAAGCGAGGGGAGGAGCTTTGAGGTGTCGGGCTGGTGGCCTACACGCACGCCAGCGTGCACCGCCAGAATCGAAATGAATCGGGCAAAGACGTGGGCGAGGGTGACGAAGAGCAGCGTCGAAGCGCCGGGCTCGTTCACGACCACACCCAGCGCTGCCGAAGCGTTGCGAGAGAGGTCAACGAAGTTTGAGTGGGTGAGCACGCAACCCTTCGGGCGACCGGTCGAACCTGAGGTGTAGATCAGTGTTGCAATGTCAGCAGCATTTGCAATGTTGCGGCGACGCTCAATCTCTTCGTCTGCGACATCGGCTCCGGCAGCAATCAGCGTGTCGATTGCGCCCTGATCCAGACGCCATGCGAGGTCGACGTTCTTCGCCTCTGCGCGGATCTCGCTGAAGTGCTCGGCATGTTGTGCGGTTTCGGTGATGAGCCCGCGTGCGCCCGAGTCTTCGAGGATCCACTGGATCTGAAGTGCCGAAGAGGTCTCATAGATGGGAACCATGACCGCGCCTGTGTAGAACAGTGCGAAGTCAACGAGGCTCCACTCGAATGAGGTCTTGCACATGAAACCGATGCGGTCACCCGGCTGCACGCCTGCGGCGGCGAAGCCCTTTGCGAGCGCCACGACCTTGTCGCGGAACTGCACAGCGGTCATATCTGACCAACCCTCGCCATTGGGGGTTGCAAAGATGACACGGTCAGGGGTTGCTGCGACGCGCTGCTCCAGCAGGTCGGTCACATTGTCGGTGGAAACATGCGGAACAAGTGCTGGGATTTCAGTGAGATTCACGGTAGCTCCTTCGATACCCGATACATAAAGTTGGTGGGAAATTCGCCGACGGCGATGTTCGGGCTCACGCTCCCAGCCTATTGCACCCGTCTGATTCTTTGGTCTATTCGCCGTGGAGTATCTACAAATCAGCTATCCTGAATCAAGTTGTGCCGCAGTGCGCCCGACATCGGGAGCACTGCATCTCTATCTGACACGGCAGTCGCGATCCCGAGCGCAGTGAAAGTGAATTCCTCAATGATCTATTGGTTTATGAAGCACCTTGTGTTCGGGCCGCTACTGAAGACGATTTTTCGTCCCTGGGTGGTTGGGGCGGAGAACCTTCCGGCTACCGGTCCGGTCATCATTGTGGGCAATCATCTCTCGGTAATCGACTCGTTCTTTATGCCGATCATGATCGACCGCCGAGTGTACTTCTTGGCGAAGAGTGACTATTTCACGGGCAAAGGCCTCAAAGGCTGGTTTGTGAAGACCTTTATGACAGCGGTAGGGCAGATTCCGATCGACCGCTCGGGCGGAAAGGCATCCGAAGCCTCACTCAACACGGGCCTTGCCGTGCTTGAAGCCGGCGATGTGCTTGCGCTCTATCCAGAGGGCACTCGCAGCCCCGATGCTCGCCTCTACCGTGGCCGCACTGGTGTAGCTCGCCTCGTCCTCGAATCAGGGGCAGTCGTGGTGCCCGCAGTCATGATTGACACCGAGAAGTGCATGCCGATTGGAGCGAAGGTTCCGAGGATTCGACGGATCGGCACCATTATTGGCAAGCCATTGGATTTCAGCAGGTTCGCGGGGATGAGTGCCGACCGTTTTGTGTTGCGAAGTGTGACTGACGAGATCATGGTCGAGATCCAGCGTTTAAGCCAACAGGAATACGTGGACGTGTACGCGTCAAGCGTACGCACGAAGGTCCAGGCGAAGCGCTAACTTAGCTAGACTGGTGGGGTTGCGAACATCCGCAATTTCCGAACGTACCCCACACGAGAGCAGGCGACCGTGAGTCAGCAGCCGACCCAGAGCGTATCAGCGAGCGCGCTGGAGCTCGACAGCTATCTTGATCGCCCAGCGAAGCAACAGCCACCGTGGACGAACTTCGACGCGGTTCGCGCAGCCTCGGAAGAGCTTGCTTCGCAGCCACCGCTTGTCTTTGCGGGTGAAGTGGATCGCCTGCGTGAGCGTCTTGCTGCGGCCGCGAGGGGCGAAGCTTTCCTCTTGCAGGGTGGCGATTGCGCTGAAACTTTTGAGGCGGCAACTGCCGACAAGATCCGTGACCGAGTCAAGACGCTCTTGCAGATGGCCGTCGTGCTCACCTACGGTGCCTCGATGCCGGTGATCAAAGTTGGCCGCATGGCTGGCCAGTTTGCCAAGCCACGCTCAAGCGATACTGAGACTCGCGACGGTGTGACCTTGCCCGCGTACCGGGGCGATATCGTGAACGGCTACGACTTCACACCCGAGTCGCGCGCGACGAATCCAGAACGTCTGGTGCGTGGCTACCACGTCTCGGCCTCGACGCTGAACTTGATCCGAGCCTTCACACAGGGAGGCTTCGCTGACCTGCGTCAGGTGCATGCCTGGAACCAGGGTTTTGTATCGAGCACTGCAAACCAGCGTTATGAGACGCTTGCGGCAGAAATTGACCGTGCCCTTCGGTTCATGGAGGCATGCGGCGTCGAGAGCGCTGCGCTCAATCAGACTGAGTTCTACGTGAGCCATGAGGCGTTGCTGCTTGACTATGAGCGCCCGCTTGCGCGGATCGACTCGCGAACCGGAACCCCGTATGGCACCTCGGGACACATGCTGTGGATCGGGGAGCGCACCCGTGAAATTGATGGCGCACACGTCGAGTTCCTCTCGAAACTGCGCAACCCGATCGGGGTGAAACTGGGCCCGACGGCAACCGTCGATGATGCGATGCGCCTGATCGACAAGCTCGATCCAGAGCGTGAGCCAGGTCGCCTCACATTCATCACCCGTATGGGCGCCGACAAGATTCGCGACGCATTGCCTCCGCTGCTTGCTGGCGTGCGAGCAGCGGGCGCGACGCCGCTGTGGGTGACCGATCCGATGCACGGCAACGGTATTACGACCGCGACCGGCTACAAGACTCGCCGCTTCGACGATGTGATGAACGAACTGCTCGGCTTCTTCGAATCGCACCGTGAGGTGGGAACCTTCCCCGGTGGCGTGCATATCGAACTTACTGGTGACGATGTCACTGAGTGCCTTGGCGGAAGCGAGAACATTGATGAGGAGAGCTTGGCCACTCGGTACGAGTCGCTGTGCGATCCCCGTCTCAACCACATGCAGTCGCTTGAACTCGCGTTCCTCGTTGCCGAAGAACTGAAGCGCGCGTCTCGCTAAGGCGTCACCGCAGAGCCCCGCTCAGCCTCGTTTTTCGAAGCTGAGCGGGGCTCTGTGCGAGTGCGCTGTGCTGCCTGAAGCTGTGTGCGGTGCTGCTTGAGGCTGTGCGCCGTGGGCCGTGATTGAGCGTTGCACGCGCACGTTCACGCGGAGTTCCTTGTGCGCGGGTGGCGGGGTCAGCGGCTAAGCAAGCATCTCGCGGAAGCCTTAGAGGTCGATTTTTGCCTTAACATGCACCGAAGTGCCCTTCTGTACTTTCTCACCGGCTTTCGGGTTCGTGCCACTCGCGACTGCGAAGGCGCGCAACGCATCTGGCACGTTCGTGGTCGGATCGAGCCCCAGAGAGAGCAGCAAGTCCATGGCCTCTTGCAAGGGCTTGTCGGTGACATCAGGGATCTCAATCAACTCTGGCCCGAGTGAGAGTTGCAGCCCCACCGAACTCCCGACACGCAAGGTGCCCTCTGGCAGAACGAGGTCGTTTACTTTGCCTTGTTCGACATCGTCATTATGCGCTTCACTATTGAGCGAGGTGTCAACGATCAACCCGGCGTCAGTGAGCGCCTTTGTCGCTTGCTCCACGCTGAGCCCGGTGACGTTTGGCACTGAACCAGCCGACACGATCAGGTCGATCACTCCCTGTTCTGGGTAGCTGTCTCCGATTCCAGCGCCGCTCGGGTCAATCGCAAGAATCACGCTGCCCTTCACACCGCCGTCGAACTGCTCTTCGGTCACCTCGCCGAAAACGAATCTTGCCTGCGAAATGGCGTGCTTCGCATCCTCAAGCGACAAACCGACAAGTGCCGGAACCTCAAGCATTTCAGGGCCTGTCGACTGGCACAGCCGCACGGTGCTGCCGCGATCGATCCGCTCGCCCTGTCCGGGTTCGGTTCGCGCAGCGAGTCCCGCCGCAACTTCTAGGCTCGAGCATTCGAACAGCTCGACCGTGAACGTCGTTTCCTCAAGGAGCTGCTGTGCCTCGGCGACCGGCAAACCGGTGATTTCAGGAACCACGACGCGCGATCCTGGCCCCTGACCCCACCACCAGCCAGCTCCTGCGGCAAGAGCGATCGCGAGTACTGCAAGCGCAGCGATCCAGCGACCTTTTCGATTGCGTCGGATGCCTTTCTCTTTCGCAATCTCAACCGCTGAAGATACCTCAGGGCTCGGCTGCGGTGCAGCGAGAGTGGTATCGCCAGCGAGGAGTTGTTGATCCACATCGCTCAGCACCGCTGTTGACGGCGTGATGTTGGTGAATTGCGTGGTGGCTGGCAGCACGCAATTCACCGCGAGAGTGTTGCCTGATCGAACTGCGCGAAGGTAGTCAAGCGCCTCGCGTGCATCATTCGGGCGAGCATCGGGATCACGGCCAGTCGTCCACTGCACGAGTCGGTCAAACTCTTCGGGAATCTCAGGCGCGAGAGTTGAGGGAGCGGGCACATCAGAGTGCGCATGCTGGTAGGCGATTTGCATCGGCTGTTCGCCCGTATATGGCTGTTTGCCAGTGAGCATTTCGAAGAGCATGATGCCGAAGGCATACAAGTCGCTGCGAGCGTCTGCGATGCCGCGTGTGACAAGTTCGGGGGAGAGATAGGCGATTGTGCCGAGCAGTGCCTGCCCCGTGGTGGTGTTGGCGCTGACCGCGCGGGCGAGGCCGAAATCCCCGATTTTGATTCGTCCGTCATCGGCGAGCAACACATTCTCGGGTTTGAGATCTCGGTGCACGATTCCAGATTCGTGCGCCGCGGCCAGTCCGGCCAGCACCGCCTCGGCAATTTCACTCGCCTGTTCAATGGTGAGCTGACGCTGCTGCTTCAAGAGATCGCGCAGCGTAATACCAGGCAGATACTCCATGACCAGATAGGGCACACCGTTCGCCTCGCCCTGGTCGAAGACATTCACGACGTTCGGGTTGCCGAGACCGGCGGCACTGCGCGCCTCCTGTTCGAAGCGGCGAGTAAAATTCTCGTCATCGGCGAGATGAGCGTGCATGATTTTGATCGCCACATTGCGGCCAAGTCGCAGATCGTCACCGAGATAGACCATCGCCATTCCGCCGCGCGCAATCTTTGATTGCACGACATAGCGCCCATCGAGCGTTTGCCCGATGAGCGGATCGACAGGGGCGGAGCTCACGCGCCGATTCTATTCAGCCGATGATTGCGGGGCGTGGCGGCGCGCCGCCGGATGCGGTTAGGCTGTTGGATGTGCAAGAAAATCTGCCTGCCGACACTGAATACCTGACCATCCCAGAGCTTGTTGAGCGCTGGGAGATGACGCCGAGTAAGGTGCGTCGTCTGATCGAAGATCATCACCTGGCCGCCGTGCGCATCGATGGAGTGCTCCGCATTCCTGCCGAATTTGTCTCGGGTGATGAGCCGCTCGGTCCGCTGCGTGGCACACTGCTCGCGCTGCATGACGCCGGTTTCAGCGACGATGAAGCTGTGCTGTGGCTGCTCAGCGACAACGATGAACTGGGCGAGCGCCCTGTCGCCGCGCTCGTTGCCGGAAAGAAGAGCGCTGTTCGTAGGGCCACCCAGGCGCTCGCGTTCTAGCTGCTCCTGCTGGCGCTTCAGCGCCAGAACTGTGCGCCGAAGCGAAGGATCGTGCCGCAGTTGACGGATGCGGGTTTGCTTGCGGCAGGTTCGCGTGCGTCTGCTGACCTGAGGTGCTTGCGCCGGGTGTGACCCTCTGCCTGAATGAGTGGTGCGGGGCACGAGCGAATTAGGCAATGCGTCGAGCTGCTCGGTGGGCAAGTGACATCAGCTGCTCACGAACGTTCGCGTCGAGTGGTGCGGTGTCCAGCGCCGACTCGGCGCGTTCGACGTTGAGCGAGATCATTTGCTCGACCCGGCTCACTGCGCCACTGCTTCGAATGGTCAATTGCAGCATTTCGAGTTGTTCTTGGTCGAGGGTGTGATCGCCGAGCAATTCGTCAAAGATGAGGCGCTGTGTGTGTGGCAGTGTCTCGCGGGCAAGGGTGACAAGAACAGTGCGTTTGCCCTCCAAAAGATCGTCACCTGCTGGCTTGCCGGTGAGCTCTGCATCGCCGAAGACCCCGAGGAGGTCGTCACGCAATTGGAATGCGACCCCGATGGGCAGCCCGAAGCTGCTGAGAGCCTGTTCTTGGGCTTCACTCGCGCCGGCCAATGCTCCGCCAATGAGCAGGGGAGCCTCGACGGAATACTTTGCTGACTTGTAGACCAGCACTCGGGTTGATCGTTCAAGCTGCTCACGCTGATCCGCGAAGCTTGCTCGTTGTTCCTCGACCACGTCAAGGTACTGGCCGACAGCGACTTCACTGCGCATGCGATTGAAGTGGGCACGGGCTGCCTTGGCTGCCTGTCGATCAGGGATCGCGTCGCAGGCGGACTGGAGGAGCTCATCTGCCCAAGACTGCAGGAGATCCCCGAGAAGAATCGCCGTTGAGATGCCGAAATGCTCGGTCGATCCACGCCAGGCTTCTGCGCGATGGAGGGACTCGAAGTGACGGTGAGCGGCCGGTCGGCCGCGTCTGGTGTCGGAGCGGTCGATCACGTCGTCATGGATCAACGCGGCTGCGTGAAACAGCTCCAGCGCACAGGCGGCATTCAGGATCGCACTGAACTCTGGGGTCATTTCGCCCTCGAGGTCAATGGGGCGAACCGCGCGGTAGCCGAGCATTGCGAACTGAGCTCGCATGCGCTTGCCACCGGCGAGATAGGCGCGTGCTTCTGCGAGAAATGGGGTCGGGTCAGAGCCCAATTCTTGCAATTCGACGAGATGCTCTGAAATCGTGTCGTCGATGCGCTCCTGAATAAGGCCTGCGAGTCGCGTGGTTTCTTGCACGTGGCTAGCCTAGTGCCGATTGCGCGGCGTAGACTGGACGGAAGTCTTTACGCGTATTTGGGAGGCCGAAATGGCGCTATCAGAGCACGAGCAACAATTGCTCGATGAGATGGAACGCCGCTTGTATCAGAGCGAGGCAGACGTGGTGCAGACGGCACCAGCGAGTGCTCGCTTTAACCTGCGTTCTTTGGTGCTTGGCATTCTCGTGGTGATCGTGGGTATTGGCTGCCTGATCGCCGGTGCCGGGATGCAGTTGTTCTGGCTGGGGCTGATCGGCTTTGTGGTCATGCTCGCTGGCACACTATTGGCTTTCTCGAAGCGCGAGGTCGATCTTGATGCGGTGCCGCAGTCGAGCCAACGTGGTGCCTCGCAGCCGCGTGAATCGCTGCAAGATCGTATGAACCGACGCTGGGAGCAGCGTATGGATGGTGAGCGCTAACACAGCGTTCGCGTCACTCTGACGCTCTCGGGCGGTGGATCCTTTGTGATCCACCGCCTTTTTTTGTGCCATTTTTCGGTGGCGGGTGTGCTGCCTGCGCTCTTTTGCCCGCGGCAGCGTGAGGAATTGACGCGCTGATCGGGGCAGATTGTCTGCGCAAATTCGCTGGGGTGGGGCGAAGTGGGGGAGGTGGTGCGAAGTGGAGGAATTTGTGGAGGAATTATGAGTGAAGTGGGGCAAAGTGGGGTAAAGTGGTGTCAATGGGTTCGCGATGGGCGAATCGGCCACCTGAGCAATCACCGATGCGGGGAAGGAGAGGCCAATGTTTCTCGGCACTTTCACTCCCAAGCTCGACGACAAAGGGCGGCTGATTCTTCCGGCGAAGTTTCGAGATGCACTTGCCGAAGGTCTCGTTATCACCCGAGGTCAAGAGCGCTGCCTCTACGTCTTCAGTGAGAGCGAGTTTTCTCAAATGCACGACCGAATCCGTGAGGCGCCCATCACCTCAAAGCAGGGTCGTGACTACTTGCGCGTGTTCCTTTCCGGAGCGCACGCAGAAACTCCCGACAAGCAGGGTCGTGTGACCGTGCCAGCTGCACTCCGTCAGTACGCAAGCCTTGACCGCGACCTCGCAGTGATTGGTGCGGGAAGCCGCGCCGAAATCTGGGATGCCGAAGCCTGGCAGGCGTACCTGACTGAACAAGAATCCGCATTCGCAGACATTGAAGAGGAGGTGATTCCGGGCATGTTCTGATTCGGCACCTGTGGTTTCTCGTCTACCACCCTGACGCACTTCCCCGGCGCCAGGTGGGCTGACGGGGAACCAGAGGTTCCGATCCGCCCGAGACGCTATGGCCGAAATCACTCCAGACCCCAGCACCCTGCACACCCCGGTGATGCTCGAACGCTGCCTCGAATTGCTCGCTCCCGCGGCCTCGCGGCCCGGAGCCGTCGTCGTCGACGCGACGCTCGGGATGGGCGGACACAGCGAAGCGCTGCTGGCGGCGCACCCCGAGCTCACCCTGATCGGGCTCGATCGTGACACTGACGCACTCGCCCTGGCGAGTGCACGCCTTGCACGCTTCGGCGCACGCTTCGTGCCGGTGCACACCGTCTACGACGGGATCACCGAGGCGGTGCACGGCGCAGGATTCACACGAATCGACGGCGTGCTCTTCGACCTTGGTGTGTCCTCCCTCCAACTTGACGAAGCCGAGCGAGGTTTCGCCTACGCGCAAGACGCACCACTGGATATGCGAATGGATCAGCACAGCGGAGTCACCGCCGCAGAAGTGCTGGCCACAGCAAGCGAGGGCAGACTGCGCGCGATCTTTGAACGCTACGGGGAAGAGCCACTCGCCGGCAGATACGCTCGTGCCATTGTCGCGGCTCGTCAAATCGAGCCGATTGCCCGCAGCGGGCAACTCGTTGAAATACTCCAGCAGGCAACCCCCGCGGCAGTCAAAGACCAGCGTCATCCAGCGAAGCGGGTATTTCAGGCCCTACGCGTTGAGGTGAACGGCGAACTGGTCGCACTCGAGGGAGCGCTCCCAGCAGCGCTGCAACTGCTCACTCTCGGCGGAAGAGCAGTCGTCATGTCCTACCAGTCACTCGAAGACCGTTTCGTGAAGCGACTGCTCGTAGAACGCAGCAAATCGACCGCTCCGCAGGGGCTCCCCGTCGAACTCCCTGAACACAGGCCAGAATTCAAGCTCCTGACGCGCGGCGCGGAGCTGGCCGATGAAGCAGAACGTGAGCGCAATAGCCGGGCAATCCCTGTCCGGCTGCGCGCCGCAGAACGAATGAGAGAGGCCGTACTGTGAACGCACACACTGTGCCACTCGATCGCGCCGAGCTTCGGAGCGTCAGCACGGGAGCGGGCTGGCTCGCCCCAGAGCAAGAACGCACCGCGAAGCCTGATCTGCGCCTCGTTCCAAACACTCGCGCGCGCGGGCGCAAGCTCAGCCCGCTGGTGGGCGCACTCACCGGTGTCGGGCTGATCCTCACGATCCTCTTCGCTCAGCTGGGCCTGAGTATTGCTGTGTCAGAAGGAGCGTACGAAGCTCGTGCGCTGCAACTGGAGCTGCGCGATCTCACTCGTGTCGAGCGAGTGCTTACGCAGAACACGGCCAAGCTCGCTTCGCCACAGAACCTCGCCGACAATGCGGCGCAACTTGGAATGGTGCAGAACTCGACGCCAGCGACGCTCCGCCTGAGCGACGGAGCAGTACTTGGCACCCTGAGCGGCCCAACCGCCGAAGTGTCCAGCAACACCGTCCCCAACGCCACGCTGAACGGCCTGCCTGTTGTCGATGCGAACGGGCTGCTCACCGAACGTAATCCAGAACAGGCCGGTCAACCTACGGCGACGGCGAATCAGGCGGCGATACTGTGGGAGGGGCCATTGCCCGCGCCACAAACGCACTAGTCGGGAGCTGCTATGCCGAAACTGCGACCCCTCGCCGTACGTCGGTTTATCGCACTGATGGTGCTCTTTGTGTGTGCCGCGATTTTCACCGTACGACTGATCGATTTGCAAGTCGTGAACGCTGCTGGGTATAACGAGGAATCGCTGGACAAGCGAGCCGTACCAGTCACAATTCCAAGCCTTCGAGGCGACATTGTCGACCGAAACGGAGTGGTGCTTGCCACGACCGACGAACGCTACGATGTGCAGCTCTCCCCGCGAATTGCTCGCGCAAAGGGCGGCACGTTTTGGCGTTCGGCGACCGAGCAAGTGACTGCTGAACAGGCCTTCGCTGAAATCGGTGCGGTGACCGGTCAGTCGGCCGAAGAAATAGCGAAGATCGTTGATGATGCCTTGGCGGAGAACCCGAAGTCTGACTTCGCATATGTGAAACGAAGCGTTGATCTGACGGCGTTGAACGCGCTCAAGAAGCTGGAGATTCCCTGGCTCACCTTTGATGTGAACAACAAACGCAGTTATCCCAACGGAGCGGTCGCCGGGAGTCTCGTCGGGTTTATCGGATCAGAGGGGCAGCCTCAAGCAGGTATTGAGCTTTCGCAGGACGAATGCCTCGTTGGTACGGACGGCGAAGAAACTTACGAAAAGGGAGCAGACGGAGTGCGTCTGCCCGGATCAGTTGTCGTCACCAAGACCGCTGAAAACGGTGGAACCGTGCAGCTCACAATCGATACGGATCTGCAATACGAGGTGCAGCAGGCTGTCAATCAGCAGGTGAGCGCAAGCAATGCTGAGTGGGGCATGGCAACCGTGCAGAGCATTAAGACCGGCGAACTGCTCGCCGTCGCCGAAGACAACTCGGTCGATCCGAACAATGTGGACGCCTCGACCGCAGACCGCCGCGAAGCCCGCTCGTTTACGTATCCCTACGAGCCTGGATCGACCTTTAAGATCTTGACGGCAGCGGCTCTCCTGGACCAGGGAGCTGCCACGATCAACACCCCGAACCTCACTCCTTTCCGTTGGGACCCGGAACCCGGGGTGACCTTTGCCGATTCGACGTTGCACGGCGAGATGCCATGGACGCTTTCGGGGATCATCGTGGAATCCTCAAACGTCGGCATCTCTATGCTGGGCTCCCGGCTGAGCGAGCAAACCAGATACGACTATTTGCAGCGTTTTGGTATTGGTGAAGAGACCAGCACGGGAATGCCGCTTGAAAGCAGTGGCACACTGCTCGACGTGAACGAGTGGGATCGTCAGACCAGCTACAACACTATGTTCGGGCAGGGACTATCGAGCACGATCATTCAGACCGCGAGTGCCTATCAGACGATTGGCAACAACGGGGTGCGGATTCCGCCGACTCTCGTCAAGGGATGCACGGATGGGCAGGGCAAGTTCACCGAGCGTAAGGGGCAGGATCCCGTGCAGGTGATCTCGCCGGAAGCCGCAGCAGAGTCCCGGAAAATGCTCGAAGCGATGGCGACCGAGGGATGGATCGCGCAAGATGCTGCCGTGCCTGGGTACCGCCTCGGCGGAAAGACCGGCACGGCCGAGCAGAGTGACGGAGAGGGCGGGTACCGGCCCGACTACGTCTACAGTTTTGCCGGGATGTTCCCGATGGACGACCCACAGTATGTGGTGGTTGCCACTATCGCCTATCCGAAGTCACCGGCGAGCACCGTGGTCGCGGTGCGAGCGTGGCAGCAGGCTGTTGAGGCGACAATTCGTACCTTCCACCTGCCGCCATCGAGCGGTGCCTACGAGCCTTTGCAGCTCACGTATTGAGGCACGGCGCAGAATGAGCATGCAACACAGAGATGGGTAGGATCGACAGGTGACCAGCAATGACCTAGAGACCGGGCAGAGCGCCTTGAGCATTCGTCCAGCCCATCCGCAAGGCGTGACACTGCGTGAGATCGCGGAGCGCGTTGACGTTGAATTCGAATCCTCGCCAAGCGACGAGACCCTCGACACACGGGTCACCGGAACCACACTGAACTCGAAGGATGTTCGCCAGGGAGACCTGTATTTCGCGCTCCCAGGTGCGCGACGGCACGGTGCAGAATTTGCGGGGCAAGCTGCGGATCATGGAGCCGTCGCGGTTATGACCGATGCTGCTGGTGCACTCGTGATTGCCGAGGCGGGGATCAAGTTGCCAGTGCTGGTGTCTGCAGTGCATCCGAGGCATCTTGCCGGAGCCGTGTCGGGATGTGTCTACGGCACTACTGACCTTGGGGCGAGAGTGTTCGGGATTACCGGCACCAACGGCAAGACGAGCATTATCTACTTGCTTGACGCGCTCATGCGCGCTGCTGGGATGAAAACGGGCTTGAGTTCCACTGCCGAACGGCGTGTCGGCGACACTGTGATCTCAAGTTCTCTGACGAGCCCTGAAGCCCCTGAACTGCACGGGCTGCTTGCCCGAATGGTCGAGGAAGATGTGACCGGCATTGCTATCGAAGTGTCGGCGCACGCCACTGCACGGCATCGCATTGACGGTGTCGAGTTTGATGTGGTGGGCTTCAACAACTTTTCACGCGATCACCTCGATGATTTTGGTGACATGGAGCAGTATTTCGCGGCAAAGCTTTCGCTCTTTTCACCGGCACACGCGAAACAGGGCGTCGTGGTGGTGGACGGCCCGTACGGGCAGCGGATCGCGCGTGAGTCTCGCATCCCCGTGACAACGCTTGCGACCGAATACGGAGTGAGTGCTGATTGGCATCTCGCGATTACTCGCCAGGATCTTGACGGAGTGAGCTTTGTCTTGCAGGGGCCCGAGGGGGCACATTTTCGGGGGAGCGTGCCGGTGTTTGGGCGCTTCATGGCCGAGAATGCTGCGGTGGCGCTGATCATGCTGCATCAGTCCGGGGTGACTTTGGATCAGGTGTCGGCCGGTCTGGAGCGAGGACAGATTCCCGTCTATATTCCAGGACGCTTGGAAGCGATGAATCTGGGTGCCCCGCTCGATCGGGCACCTCGCTTCTATGTTGATTATGGGCATACTCCTGGAAGCTTCGAAGCGACACTTGCCGCGCTGGGGGAGGTCGCACCCGAGCGAGTGATCTTCATGTTCGGTGCCGACGGTGATCGGGATACCGAAAAACGCGGTGAGATGGGCCGGATTGCTGCTGCGGGCAGCGATATCGTCATTATTTGCGATTATCACCCGCGCAGTGAGGATCCCGCCGTGATCCGTGCCCAGCTGATCGAAGGTGCGCAAAGCGCCCATCATGCTGAGGTGTTTGAGGTGCCGGATGCGCGGGAGGCGATTGCGCGCGCCATTTCGCTCGCGCGGCCAGGCGACGTTATCCTGTATGCCGGACCAGGTCACGAAGATTTTCAAGAGATCGCCGGGACGCAACTCGCGTATTCGGCCAGAGACGAAGTACGCGGCGCGCTCCGCGAGGCAGGATTGCTGGAGTGATCGCACTCACACCCCCCGAGATTGCGGCGGCCATTGCTGGTCGTCTAATTGAGTCGCCCACTGGCGACAACACTTCACCGATTCGCGGGCAGTCCCAAACCGATTCCCGCGAGGTGTCTGCTGGCGAAGTGTTTATCGCTCGTCGTGGTGAGGAAACTGACGGGCACCTCTTTGCGACGCAGGCCGTTGATCGTGGCGCGGCATTGCTGATCGTGGAGCGCGAGGTTGACAACCGAGTGCCTCAGATCCTGGTCGAAGATGCGACACTCGCTCTTGGCCTGTTCGCGAAGGCAGTCGTTCGGATCGCTCTTGACCGTGGCAACCTCAAGATTGTTGGCATCACCGGGTCAAACGGCAAGACGACCACGAAGAATCTTGTCGCCACGATGGCCGAGCTCATGGGACCCACCGTCGCGAGTGCAAAGTCCTTCAACAATGAGGTTGGTGGCCCGCTCACGATGCTTCGGGTTGAATCCGATACTGAGACTTTGGTTGCCGAGATGGGGGCGAGCGCCGAGGGAGAAATCGCTCGGCTGATCGATATGGCGCCTCCGCACATTGGCGTTGTGCTTTCTGTTGGGCTTGCGCACGCGGGTGAGTTCGGTGGGATTGAAACCACCTTCCGCACGAAGAGTGAGATGGTGCGTGACCTCCCTCACTCTGCCGTGGCGATTCTGAATCGAGACGATCCCTGGGTCTCCCGCATGGCAGACCTCACCGAAGCGCGAATCGTCTGGTTTGGGCAGCGTCCGGACGCCGACGTACGTGCGAGTGACGTCGTTGGTTCGGCATCAGGCACGACCTTCACCCTGCACCTTGGCGGTGAGTCACTGCCCGTGAATTTCCGTGTGCTCGGTGAGCATCACGTCGCAAACGCCATGGCTGCCGCAGCGGTGGGACTCGAACTTGGACTGACACCGGAACAGATCGTGGCTTCTCTTGAAGCGGCGACGCTGGCGGCTCCCGGGCGCATGGAAGTGTTGCCTGGTCGTGACGGTATCACCGTCATTAACGACGCATACAACGCGAGCCCAGACAGCATGAGCGCAGCGTTGAAGACGCTCGCTCAGATTTCTCGTCCAGGTGCGCGCTCAGTCGCCATCCTCGGCGCGATGAGCGAACTGGGAGAGTACTCGGGCGAAGAGCACGACAGAATCGGCCTGCAAGTGGTTCGGCTGGGCATCAGCGAATTGATCGTCGTCGGTAAAGAAGCTCGTCGTTTGCATATCAGCTCCATCAACGAGGGATCGTGGGATGGCGAAAGTGTCTTCTTCGAGGATCACGATGAGGCGCTCGCCTACGTCGTGGGCACGGCCCAACCGGGAGACACCATTCTGGTGAAATCATCGAATGCTGCCGGTCTGCAGCGGCTTGGTGACAAGCTTGGGGAGGCTCTCGCATGATCGCGCTGTTGATTGCCGGAGCACTGTCGATGCTCTACTCGCTACTGCTCACTCCGCTATTCATTCGGGTGTTCAATAAGCTCCGCTGGGGTCAGCCGATCCGCGTCGATGGCCCGAAGGAACACGAGGTCAAGCGTGGCACCCCCACCATGGGTGGCATTATTTTTCTTTCGGGTTCGGTGATTGCCTACTTCGTGGGAAAGCTGGTGATGGGCGAGCAGCCTTCGCCATCAGCATTGCTCGTGATCTTGATGGCGCTTGGAGCGGGCCTCGTCGGGTTCATCGACGATTTCATGAAGACACGAAAGCAGAATTCGGCAGGCCTCGGTGGGTGGGCCAAGGTGATCGGTCAGATCGTGATCGCGGTCACCTTCGCTCTGCTCGGATTGCAGTTCGCAAACGAACATGGGGTGACACCTGCGTCTACCCAAATCTCGTTGTTCCGCGACCTTCCCATCGACTTTATGGTCCTCGGAACAGGGCTCGGCATTGCTGTCTTCGTGCTTTGGGTCATGGTTATTGTGACCGCAACCACCAACGCCGTGAACGTCACCGACGGTCTCGACGGTCTCGCTGCGGGGGCGGCAATCTTCGCGTTCGGTGCGTACTTTGTGATCGGCTTTTGGAAGTCCGCTCAGAATTGCGCCACGACTGCTGGTGAGGCTGGCTGCTACGAAGTGCGTGATCCGATGGATCTCGCGGTTATCTCGGCAGCCTTCCTTGGTGGACTCGCTGGCTTCCTGTGGTGGAACTCGAACCCGGCACAGGTGTTCATGGGAGACACCGGATCAATGGGAATCGGCGGCGCGATTGCTGCGCTTGCAATCCTGACCCGGACCGAATTGCTCTTGCTGCTGATCGGGGGACTGTTCATCGTTGAGACTGGTTCAGTGATCTTGCAGCGTGCCTATTTCAAGGTGACAAAGGGCAAGCGAATCTTCAAGATGAGTCCCATCCACCATCACTTCGAGTTGAAGGGTTGGGCTGAGACGACGGTGGTTGTTCGGTTCTGGATCGTGGCGGGTCTCTTTGTGATCGCCGGTATCGGCGCGTTTTATGGCGAATGGTTGTTGCAACAGTGAGCACAGAACAGAACATGCAGGTGAGCGAGCGCGTGCTCGCGTTGCGTAGTTGGCACGACGACTGGAGCGGGCTTCGTGTTGCGGTGCTCGGTCTGGGCGTCACGGGGTTCTCTGTGGCGGACACGCTCGTGGAGCTTGGCGCTCGCGTCAGGGTGATCTACGGCACCGAAGACCCGGATCGTGAGCGTCTGCTTGACGTGATCGGTGCGGAACGGGCGTGCCTCCCGACTAATGACGAGCAGCTTGCGGATCTTGTCGCGTTTGCGCCAGAACTGGTGATTGTCTCCCCGGGATACCGGCCAGATCATCCTTTGAGCGTCTGGGCTGAAACTCAGGGCATTGTGGTGTGGGGCGACATCGAGCTGGGGTGGCGATTGCGCGATAAAACCCAGCGCATCGCCGATTGGATCTGCGTCACCGGCACCAACGGCAAGACGACGACTTCGCAGCTCACCGCTCACATGCTCTTGGCGGGCGGGTTGCGCGCGGTTCCGGTGGGAAATATCGGTGTTCCGATCCTTGATGCCCTTCGCGATCCGCAAGGATATGACGCGCTTGTTGTAGAGCTTTCGAGTTTTCAATTGCACCGGCTCGGCGAGATCTCGCCGTATGCGAGCGTCTGTCTGAACATTGCCGAGGATCATCTGGACTGGCACGGCGGCTTCGATGCGTATGCGCATGCCAAGGCAAAGGTGTATGAGCACACACAGATTGCGTGCGTCTATAACCGTGCCGATGCACGCACGATGCACATGGTTGAGGAAGCCGACGTGATCGAGGGGGCTCGTGCCATCAGCTTCGGGCTGGACAGCCCTCCCTCAAGCGGACTTGGCGTCGTCGAAGGTCTGCTGATCGATCGTGCGTACCATGCCGACCGGCGCAACGAAGCTTTCGAGCTGGTGTCGCTTGCAGAACTGATCGAGCGCGGGCTACAGGCGCCACACATGGTGCAGAACATTCTCGCGGCAGCTGCGCTCGCCCGGGCTCGAGGGGTCGAACCCGCCGAGATCGGTCAGGCCATTCTGAGTTTCCAGCCTGACCCGCACCGGGTGCAGCGGCTCGGCGAGATTCGCGGGGTCAACTGGGTTGATGATTCGAAGGCGACAAACGCACACGCTGCGGATGCCTCGCTTCGGGCGTTTCAAGATGTGGTGTGGGTTGTCGGTGGCCTGCTGAAGGGTGTCGACCTTAGCCCGCTGGTGGCGGCGCACGCTTCGCGACTGCGCGGTGCGGTCGTGATTGGTGCCGAGCGAGCGGCGGTGCTCGAAGCGCTTCAGCGACACGCACCCCAGGTTCCAGTGATCGAGGTTTCGCCGGTGCAAACTGGTGACACGATGACCGAAGCGGTTGCCGCAGCGCTGTCACTTGCACACGCAGGAGATACGGTGCTGCTGTCTCCGGCAGCGGCCTCGATGGATCAATTTCAGGACTATGCGGACCGAGGCCGTCACTTCCAGACGGCAGTGAGTGCGCTCAGCGGAGGTGACTCGGGTGGCGACAACGCAACGACCGGGAGCGGCAGCGCCTGATCAGTCACGCGGGGCTGGCGGATTCGCGAGGATCTTGCTGGGTTCTGAGTTGCGATCGTCATCGAATTTCACCGTGATCGCGCTCTATGCGATCACGTTCTTGCTGGTGGGCATCGGTCTCATCATGGTGCTTTCCTCCTCATCGATCACCTCGTATCTTGATAACGAGGGGTTCTTCGGCGGGTTCTGGCGGCAGGCGACGTATGCCCTGATTGGGGTGCCGTTGATGTTGGTGGCGTCGCGGTTTCCGATCAGCTTTTGGAAGAAATGGGCGTGGTGGCTGCTGGGATTCGGCCTGTTTTTGCAGTTGCTGGTGTTCACCCCGCTCGGTGTCGAGGTGTGGGGAAACCGAAATTGGATTCAGATCGGTAGTTTCGGCGGCCAGCCATCTGAGACATTGAAGCTTGCGCTTCTGGTGTGGATCGGTGCCATCCTCGTCGCAAAAGAGCCGTTGCTCGGCCAGGTGAAGCATGAGCTGATTCCGATTGTGTTTCCTGGGGCAGCGTTGGCACTTGGTCTTGTCATGCTGGGCAAGGATCTTGGCACCGCGATGATCATGGGTGCGGCGGTGCTTGGCGCAATGATCTTCGGCGGGGTCAGTGCAAAAGCAATCTGGCTGACCATCGCGGGCGGCGCGACGGCGGTGCTCTTTTTCGTGTTGACGAGCCCGAACCGAATGATGCGTCTGTTCAGCTTCGCAGACGGGCATGCTGATTACAGCGGCGCCGGCTGGCAGCCGTTGCACGCAGTCTGGGCGCTGGCCGGTGGCGGCCTGTTCGGGGTGGGGCTTGGCGGTTCGAAAGCCAAGTGGTCGTGGCTGCCGGCCGCCGATAACGACTATATTTTTGCCATCATTGGTGAAGAGCTTGGCCTGATCGGTGCGTTACTTGTGATCGCGCTCTATGTGGCGCTTGCGATTGTGATGCTCCGCGCAATTGGCCGGGCCCGCGACCGTTTCGGCAAGGCCGTGGTGGGGGGCATCCTGGTGTGGATCGTCGGTCAGGCGTTTGTGAACATTGCCGTGGTGACGAATCTTCTCCCTTCTTTGGGTGTGCCGCTACCGTTGATCAGCTCGGGTGGCACCGCACTGATCGCGTGTTTGTTGGCCATGGGAGTGGTCATTTCTATCGCTCGGGATGGCGATGCCTATCAACTTGAACTTGCCAAAGACAGAGGAATCCAGGGATGACCCGTTATCTTCTTGCCGGTGGCGGAACCGCCGGCCACGTAAATCCGCTTCTTGCGCTCGCAGATCTGATCTCTCGCGAGGAGCCTGAGGCTGAGATCATCGTGCTGGGCACGCGGGAGGGGCTGGAAGCACGCCTGGTGCCTGAGCGCGGCTACGAGTTGCAGACGATCGAGAAGCTGCCGTTTCCGAGGCGACCAAACGGGTACGCCCTGAAATTCCCGGCCAGGTACGTGCGCGCTGTCCGCGACGTGCGGGCACTGCTCCGTTCGCGTCGTGTGGATGTGGTTGTGGGCTTCGGCGGGTATGCCTCAGCGCCCGCGTATCGAGCAGCGAAATCCGAGGGTGTGCCCTATGTGATCCACGAGGCGAACGCGAAGCCTGGCCTTGCGAATCGGCAGGGTGCGCGGCACACTACCTACGTCGGCGTCACCTTCGCTGGCACCCCCATCGCGCATGCGACGGTGACGGGCATGCCGCTTCGGCCGGAGATCACCACGCTCGACCGGGCGGCGCGACGGGCCGAGGCGAGAGCTCATTTCGGTCTTGATCCCAAACGACCCACCTTGCTGGTGACGGGCGGTTCGCTTGGCGCGCGCGCACTCAATGAGGGGGTGAGCGGATCGGCCGCCGAGATCACGGCCAGTGGGGCTCAGGTGCTGCACGTGTGGGGTGGGCTTACCGAGCTCAAAGATCCCGGTGTCGCCGATTATCATGTGATCCCGTACTGCGACCGGATGGATCTTGCGTTCGCTGCCTGCGACCTTGTCGTCTCGCGCGCGGGATCGACGACCGTGAGCGAGCTGTCCGGTCTCGGGATTCCCTCAGTTCTCGTGCCGTACTCTTCTGGCAACGGCGAACAGCGCTTCAACGCGGCGGGAGTGGTGCGCTCGGGCGGCGCGATCCTTGTCGAAGACAGTGATCTGACCCCGGATTGGGTGCGTACCATCCTCATCCCGCTCATGAACAATGATGCGAAATTGGCTGAGATGTCCACTCGCGCGGCCTCTGCCGGTGCGCTTGATGGAACAGAACGGCTGTACGATCTTGTGCGGGCTGCTCTTGCTGATTTGCCCGCATCAGACCCTAAGGAGACACGATGATTTACCCCGATCTCGATATGGAGATTCCCGAGACGCTCGGGCGGGTGCATTTTGTCGGAATCGGTGGGTCGGGCATGAGCGGTATCGCGCGCATGCTGCATGAAGCCGGTGTCCGTGTCAGCGGAAGCGACCGTAGCTCCAGCTATACGACGGCGGCGCTTGAACAATTGGGCATTCCCGTTGCGATCGGTCATGACGCGAAGAACGTGGGCGATGCCGACACGCTGGTTGTGACCGGCGCGCTATGGCAGGACAATCCCGAATACCAGTTTGCGCTCGCGAACAATGTGCCAGTGCTGCACCGTTCACAGGCTCTTGCCTGGCTTGCTCGCGGAAAACGAGTTGTGTCGGTGGCGGGTGCGCATGGCAAGACCACGTCGACCGGCATGCTGGTGACTGGACTGCTCGGTGTGAATGCTGATCCCTCGTTCGTGAATGGGGGAGTGATCGAGTCATTGGGTGTGAGCTCGGGGACTGGCAGCAGCGAGTTGTTCGTGATCGAGGCTGACGAGAGCGATAAGTCATTTTTGCTCTACGACACTTCTGTTGCGCTGATCACGAATGTGGATCCTGAGCATCTTGATTTTTATGGTTCGCGTGAAGCGTTCATGCAGGCCTTCGTCGATTTTGCGCGCGCCGCAAGCGAGTTGCTGGTGATCTCTGCTGATGATCCGGGCGCTCGTGAGGTGCTTGCTGCGTTGCAGCGCGAGGATCTGGATCTGCCTCACGTGCTGACCTTTGGGGAAAGCGAATCCGCGGATGTGCGCATTCTCTCAATTGACGATTCTGGTCCGGTGAAGTTCACCGTCGAATTTGAGGGCGCTCGATACGAGTCTCAGCTTTCTGTCTATGGCACACACAATGCCGTCAATGCTGTGGGCGCCTGCGCGGTGCTTATCGGACTTGGTTTCGGGGTGGCGGAGTCGTTGCGGGCGATCGCTGCTTTCGGCGGCACCAAGCGACGCTTTGAGTTTCACGCTGAGGTTGGCGGGGTGCGGGTCTACGATGACTATGCGCACCACCCGACTGAGGTGGCGGCACTCTTGGACTCGGCGCGTGCAGTGGTCGGTGAGGGGCGTTTGATCGCGATCCATCAGCCGCATCTCTTCAGTCGCACGAGCCTATTTCATCGCGAATTCGCCGAGGTGCTTGAGCGGGGCGCGGACCACACGGTGGTGCTTGAGGTTGATGGTGCGCGCGAGGACCCAGTGGCGGGTGTCACGGGTGCGCTGGTGTCAAATGACTTTGTTGACCAGTCACGGGTGGCGTATGTCGATGATTGGCAGCGCGCCGCAGACTATTTGGCGGACTTTGCGAAGCCGGGTGACGTCATGATCACTATGAGCTGCGGCACGGTGTATCGCATCATTCCGCAGGTGGTTGAGGCATTGCGCGGGCGCTTCGAGCGGTCATGAAACGTCCCGGCGGGTTCGACGAGACGGCTGCTGATTCGCAGGAGCCGCAGCACGAGCCTGTGCGCGAGCCACGAAAGAAGGCTTGGCTGGGCTTCGGGGCTCGGCGTTCGCGAGATGCCTCGGACGGCGGCGGAATGCCGACGGCTGGCACAGAAGCATCTGCTGTTGAGCCACGGAGCGCTCGTTCTGCCAGGGCGATTGCTGATGCCCAGCTGACCCCGCCACGAGCGTCCGAGCAGTTTGCTGAGATGCCTTCGGGCGGGGCCGGTGGCCGTCGTGATCCTCTTTCGAAGGGTGCTTCTGCCAAAGAGGAGCCGGGCAGTGAGTCGCATGATCTGGCCTTCGGCGCTGATGAGGTGACGGCTCCGGTGGTTTCGCTGCGCTTCGGGACAACGCTGAGCGAACTTGATGAGGCGGATGATCCGGGTCTTGATCGTGTGCGTGCTGCCGAGGAACGGTTGAAGCGTGCTGGTCGTGAGCGTCGGAGTCGTGAGCAGCGTGAGCGACGTAGGTTCACGGAGCATTTGCGGGTGCGTCGACGTCGAGCGCTGATCGTGGTTGGCGCGGTGGTGGCCTTGGCTCTCTTCGTGATCGCTGGGGTGTTCACTCCGATCATGGCTGTACGAGACGTAGAGTTGCGCGGTGCCCAAGCGGTCAATGTTGAGGAGTTGCAGCAATCGCTTGCGCGTTTTCAGGGTGTGCCGCTGGCCCTCGTGTCTGACCAGGATGTGCATCGCGCCATTGAGGGGTTTCCGCTGGTGCAGCGCTACTCGGTAGAGCGGATCCCGCCCCATACCTTGATTGTGTCGATTGAGGAGCGGACGCCAGCTGTCGCCTTGGAGCGTGAGGGTGGTTTCGATCTGCTTGATCCGGCGGGTGTGCTGTTGGGGCGTGTGCCGGAGCGGCCTGCGGGCGTGCCGTTGGGCAGTGCTGAGCTGAGTGATACGTCTTCGCCAGCGTTTGTTGCGGCAACAAGCATTGTGCGGGATATGCCTGAGGATCTTCGGGTGCAGATGGTGGAGGTTCGTGCGAGTAACGCGCAGAATGTCACGTTTGTGCTCTCAAGTGGCACCGAGGTGCTCTGGGGGGAGTCGAAAGATACCCAGCGCAAAGCGGTCGTGCTGCGATCCCTCCTGGCCTCGATTGGTGCGGTGTCGATGATTGATCTCACGGCACCTGAGGCGCCTGTCTTCAAATAATCGCCAGTTTTCATGCGTTGGCGGCGTGTCTGCGTCGCCAGATTTCTGTAACAACGTACGGTAAAGATCGTCAAAGCGTATACGCCAATACTAACTTTCACCTTCAGGTAGAGGTTGAAAGTTGAGGGAGGACCCCACCGTGTCGAACCAGAACTACCTCGCAGTCATCAAGGTCGTAGGCGTCGGCGGAGGCGGAGTCAACGCGGTGAACCGCATGATCGAACTCGGCCTTCGCGGCGTTGAGTTCATTGCGGTCAACACCGACGCGCAAGCGCTCCTGCTGAGCGATGCAGACGTCAAGCTCGACGTAGGTCGCGAGATCACCCGCGGCCTCGGTGCGGGCGCCGACCCAGAGGTCGGGCGCCGGGCCGCCGAAGACCACGCCGAAGAAATCGAAGAGGTGCTCACCGGCGCCGATATGGTCTTCGTTACCGCAGGTGAGGGCGGTGGCACGGGCACCGGCGCTGCTCCAGTGGTGGCCAGAATCGCCCGTTCGGTGGGCGCGCTCACCATCGGTGTCGTGACTCGCCCCTTCGGCTTTGAAGGAAAGCGTCGTGCCGCTCAGGCCGACACCGGAATTCACACCCTCCGCGAGTCCGTAGACACCCTGATCGTCGTGCCAAACGATCGGCTGCTCGAAATCAGCGAACCAGGCATCAGCATGATCGAGGCATTCGCCGCGGCAGATCAGGTGCTCCTCGCCGGCGTGCAGGGCATTACCGATCTGATCACCACCCCTGGCCTGATCAACGTTGACTTTGCCGACGTGAAGTCTGTGATGCAGGGCGCCGGATCGGCGCTGATGGGAATCGGCTCCGCGCGCGGCGCTGATCGAGCGATCAAGGCGGCAGAACTTGCCGTCGCGTCACCGCTGCTCGAAGCCTCGATCGAAGGCGCGCACGGCGTGCTGCTCTCGATCCAGGGCTCCTCGAACCTTGCGCTGAGTGAGATCACTGAAGCGTCACAATTGGTCCACGACGTCGTGCACGATGAGGCGAACATCATCTTCGGAACGGTGATTGACGACACGCTCGGCGATGAAGTTCGTGTCACCGTGATCGCCGCCGGATTCGACCCAGAACAGCTGGAATCAAACGGCAGCAAGACTCCTGAGCGCGGTCGCTTCGCAAGTCGAGTCGAAACTATCGATGATTTGCCTGCAGTGGCACCTCGCGTGCGGGCGCAGTCAGCCAACACCGCAGAGAATGCCTCGGAATTTGGAGAGGTGATCGTGAGCCCTCCAGTCGAAGAGCAGCTGGTAGATCCAGCGTTCGACGGAGAAGATCTCGACCTCGACATCCCCGACTTCCTGAAGTAAGCGCGGGCAAGGTCCTTCGATGTCTCACACATTGGATTCCTTGGCAGATCGCTTGCACCGGGTGCAGGAGGGGATCGCCGCAGCCGCTGCCGCCGCAGCTCGTAGCCCCCAAGATCTCACACTGATCGTGGTGACCAAATTTCACCCGGCAAGCTTGGTGCGAGACCTTGCTGCGCTCGGAGTCACTGACGTGGGCGAAAACCGACACCAAGAGGCACAACTGAAGAGTGCCGAGCTTGCTGACCTCGATCTGCGCTGGCACTTCATCGGTCAATTGCAGACCAAAAAAGCCCGGCAAGTGGCCCAGTATGCGCATGCCATCCACTCCATCGATCGCGAACGACTTGTCGAGGCGCTCAGTACCGCAGAGCGTGCGCAGCCGATTGAAGCGTTCGTGCAGGTGAACCTCACCGATGATCCCGGACGTGGGGGAGCGGCTCCCGAAGAGTTTGAGCGGATCGCCGAGCGAGTGCTTGAAACGCCGACCTTGCGGCTGCGCGGATTGATGGCGGTTGCGCCCCTCCCGGAAGAAGAGTCTGCCGCCAGCGCTTTCGCGCGGCTGCGGGGATACTCGGAGCGTCTGCAGCGACTCGATGCGAGCGCCACTGACATCTCGGCGGGCATGACTCACGACTATGCCGAAGCAATCGCCGAGGGTGCGACACACCTACGGATCGGCAGCGCAATCACGGGAAATCGGCCAGTAGCCGGTTAGTCTCGAAACACACGACGAAACGAACGGGCACGCTCGTGAGGAGAAGAAGACATGGGTAATCCACTCAAGAAGACCATGGTGTTTCTGGGTCTTGCCGAAGAAGAACTTGACGAGCAAGGAATGCCCGTTGAATCCGCACGCACCGAACAGGAGCCAGCCGCAGCCGCTCCCGCTCCGGTCAAGCCCGTTCAGCGTGCGCAGGTCACCCCACTGCGCAAGGTTGCACCAGTGCGTCAGGTTTCTGCTCAGGCCATGAATGAAATCCTCACTGTGCACCCCACCGAGTATCGCGACGCTGCAAACGTCGCCGAGGCCTTCCGCGAGGGCGTACCGGTGATTCTCAATCTTTCCCGCATGAACGAATCTGACGCGAAGCGTCTGATCGATTTTGCGAGCGGGCTCACAATGGGTCTTTCTGGCCGCATTGAGCGAGTAACGAGCAAGGTGTTTCTGCTTTCTCCAGAGCACATTGCCACAATCAACGGCGAAGAAGCGAAGCAGGGCGAGACCGGCTCATTCTTCATCAGCCCCTCTGCGTAGGTGGCTACCGTTCTCTACGTCGTCCTGCTTGTCCTCAAGCTGACGATCCAGATTTACACCTATGTGCTGTGGGCGCGCCTCATCCTTGAATGGGTGCGGGTGTTCAACCCAAGGTTCCGGCCACGCGGCGTGTTGCTCGTGCTCGTCGAGTTGGTCTACACACTGACTGATCCACCGATCAAGCTGATTCGCCGCGTGTTGCCGCCAATTCATCTCGGCCAAGTCTCCATTGACCTCGGCTGGATGGTAACAATGTTTGCGTGTTGGATCCTGTTGATTTTGATTCCAGTGTGACCCAATACCGATTATTTGCTAGCGTTATTAGATGACCGTGAAAACGGTCTCCAAGCGAAAGAGACTTTACGATGGCACTGACTCCCGAAGACGTCTTGAACCAGAAGTTCACGATCACCAAGTTCCGTGACGGTTACGACCTCGATCAGGTTGATGAGTTCCTTGACACAATCGTTGAAGAACTGAAGGAGCGCGAGCAGAACGAGGCGACGCTTCGTGGGCAGCTCGAGGCTGCGCAGGCTGAGATTGATTCGCTCAAGGCTGATCTCGAAAACGCCGGCAGCGGTGCACCGGCTTCGGAGCGCACCATCGTTGTCGACGCTCCAGCACCCGCGCCAGCGGTTGCTCCCGAGCCTGTGCGTCAGAGCACGAACGATGCAGACGCGGTGAAGTCGAGCGCGATGCTGCAGCTCGCACTCGAACTGCACGACAAGCACGTACACGAGGGTGAGACCACCCGCGACCAGCTCATCGCTGCCGCAGAGACCAAGGCCGATCAGCTGGTATCTGATGCAGAGAACCAGCGCGCCGAGGTGCTTCGCAAGCTTGAAGGCGAAAGCAACGACCTGCGCGACGTCATCAAAGAACTGCGTGACTTCGAAGGCGAGTACCGCTCGACGCTGCGCTCCTACATCCAGTCGCAGCTGCGCAACCTTGACGGTTCGCCTGAGCCTGACGGTGCACCGTCCGGTCTCAACTAATTCGGAGCGTGCAAGAGCAAACTGCTCCTGAGTCGGCCGAAGCCGCGACTGCCCCAGTGCATCGCGGCTCGGCCCTCACTCTGTTGAGCCTCGCCGTCGTGGTGTATGCCTGCGACCAGCTCACCAAGAACTGGGTGATTGCCAATCTTCCCGAGGGCCGCTCCGTGCCGGTGATCGGCGAGTTTTTGCAGTGGCACTTCGTGCGAAACCCCGGAGCCGCTTTCTCCATGGCGAGCGGCGCCACTTGGGTGTTCACACTCCTGGCACTCGCGGTCGTCGCTGCGATCATCTGGCAGGTACGCAAACTCGGCTCCAGGAGTTGGGCGATCTTCTTCGCCTTGCTGCTCGGTGGAGTGTTGGGCAACCTCACGGATCGGCTCACACGCGACCCTGGATTCCCAGTCGGCCACGTCATCGACTTCATCTCGACGCCGTGGATGTTCCCTTGGCCGCTCACTCCAGCGATCTACAACATCGCAGACATCGCAATTGTCTCGGCCATGTGTGTATTCATTCTGATCACACTGCTCGGGCTGCCGATCGATGGATCACCGCGTACCAAAACCCGCTCAGCAGCGGCCTCAACTTCGCTCGTCGATGAGCAGGCAACTTCTGGCACTCATGAAGAACCGCTCGACGCAACCGACACGACCGACCAGCACCCCTCATCTCGCGACGAGGAATCCCGCTAATGGAGCACCGTTCGCTGCCCGTACCAGACGGGCTTGTTGGCAAGCGTGTTGATGCAGCACTCGCTTCGCTGCTTGGTTTCTCACGAAGCTTTGCGGCAGAGGTGATTCAGCAGGGCGGTGTGAGCCTCGACGGGCATGCACTCGGAAAATCAGATCGGCTGCACGCCGATGGCTGGCTTGAAGTGAGCTGGACGCCAAAAACCGGGCCCCAGGTGGTGCCGATCGATCTTCCCGAACTTGGGATCATCTACGACGATGAAGACTTCGTCGTGATTGATAAACCTGCCGGAGTCGCCGCACACCCCTCACTCGGGTGGGAAGGGCCGACCGTGCTTGGCGCGCTCGCCGGTGCCGGCTACCGAATCGCCACTTCTGGGCCGCCCGAGCGCCAGGGCATCGTGCATCGCCTTGACGTTGGCACGAGTGGGTTGATGGCGGTCGCGAAGAGTGAGTCCGCCTACAGTGCGCTCAAGTGGGCGTTCAAACGTCGTGAGGTGCATAAGATCTACCACGCGGTCGTGCAGGGGCACCCTGATCCGCTCGCTGGCACTGTCGACGGCCCAATCGGCCGTCACCCTGGAAGCGAGTGGAAGTTTGCCGTCACGAACGATGGCAAGCCTTCGATCACGCACTACCGCACGCTTGAGGCGTTTCCCTACGCTTCGCTGCTTGAGGTTGAGCTTGAGACCGGGCGTACGCACCAGATCCGCGTGCATATGTCGGCACAGCGACACCCCTGTGTCGGTGATTCGATGTACGGTGCTGATCCAACGTTGAGTGAGCGTCTGGGCCTTGAACGTCAGTGGCTGCACGCTATGAAACTCGGATTCGTGCACCCCGGCACCGGCAAACCGGTCGAATTCACCTCACACTATCCCAGCGATCTGCAGCACGCGCTCGACATTCTCCGAGGCTGAGAGCCGATCCGGCGCGCAGGCTGAAACGGAAGCATGCTCTCGGGAGCGACTCCACTTCTGGCTCCGCCTCCGGCCCCCAAAACGGGTACCCTTGAGGTGCCAGGATGTGCGTGTTGAGAGGAACTTGAGTGTCAGACAAAGACGGGTTCGTTCACCTGCATGTGCACAGTGAGTATTCGATGCTCGACGGTGCGGCTCGTGTCAGCCAGTTGATGGATGCGGTGCGTGACCAGGGTATGCCCGCGATTGCCGTGACCGATCACGGGAACACCTTTGGCGCTTTCGATTTCTGGAAGCAGGCGAAGGACCGGGGTATTAACCCGATTATCGGGATCGAGGCCTACCTCACCCCAGGCACCTTCAGAGGTGATCGTACGCGTGTGCGATGGGGTGACGGGGGAGGCGACGACGTCTCGGGTGGCGGTGCCTACACGCACATGACGATGCTCTCGGAAACAACCGAGGGCATGCACAACCTCTTCCGGCTCTCGTCGCTCTCATCGATTGAGGGCTATTACTTCAAGCCGCGTATGGACCGCGAGTTGCTGCAACGATACTCGAAGGGCATCATTGCCACCACGGGCTGCCCTTCGGGTGAGATTCATACGCGATTGCGGCTCGGTCAGTACAACGAAGCTCGCGAGGCGGCGGCCGAGTTCCAGAGCATCTTCGGCAAAGAGAACTTCTTCTGCGAGATCATGGATCACGGCCTGGAGATTGAGCGGCGCGTGCAGAAAGATCTGCTCGCAATTGCGAAGGATCTGCAGATCCCGCTGCTTGCCACTAACGACCTGCACTACACCCACCAGCACGATGCGAAGTCGCACGAGGCCCTGTTGTGTGTGCAATCGGGTTCCCGACTCGACGACCCGAACCGGTTCAAATTTGATGGCGATGGGTACTACCTCAAGAGTGCAGCGGAGATGCGGCACCTCTTCCGCGAACTGCCAGAGGCTTGCGACTCGACGCTTTTGATCGCCGAGCGGTGCGATGTGTCGTTTAACACTTCGGCAAACTATATGCCGCGGTACCCGGTGCCAGCCGGCGAAAGCGAAGACAGCTGGTTTGTGAAAGAGGTCGAGGCGGGCCTCCACTACCGGTATCCCCAGGGGATCCCCGATGAGGTGCGCAAGCAAGCCGAATACGAAATCGGCGTGATTGTGCAGATGGGCTTCCCCGGATACTTCTTGGTCGTCGCCGACTTCATCAACTGGTCGAAGAATAACGGGATTCGTGTGGGACCCGGTCGTGGTTCTGGTGCTGGATCGATGGTGGCATACGCAATGCGCATCACGGATCTTGATCCGCTGCAGCACGGCCTCATTTTCGAGCGCTTCCTGAACCCCGATCGCGTGTCGATGCCCGACTTCGACGTCGACTTCGATGATCGCCGCCGTGGCGAGGTCATTAAATATGTGACCGAGAAATATGGCGACGAACGTGTGGCTCAGATCGTCACGTACGGCACCATTAAGTCGAAGCAAGCGCTGAAGGATGCCTCACGCGTGCTCGGGTTCCCCTTCGGCATGGGGGAGAAACTGACCAAGGCCATGCCCCCTGCGGTGATGGCAAAGGACATCCCACTCTCTGGTATTACTGATCCCAGCCACCCACGGTATAAAGAAGCAGCTGAATTCCGCACGGTACTTGCGGAAGATCCGGAAGCAAAGACCGTGTACGAGACGGCGCTCGGGCTTGAGGGGCTGAAACGACAGTGGGGCGTGCACGCTGCTGGCGTCATCATGTCGAGCGATCCGCTGCTTGACATCATCCCGATCATGAAGCGGGAGCAAGACGGGCAGATTGTCACGCAGTTCGACTATCCGACCTGTGAGGGCCTTGGCCTGATCAAGATGGACTTCCTTGGTCTCCGAAACCTCACCATCATCAGTGATGCGCTCGAGAATATTCGGCAGAACCGGGGGCAAGAGCTTGATCTTGAAGCCCTTGAGCTTGACGATGTTGGCTCGTATGAACTCCTGGCTCGTGGTGACACCCTGGGGGTGTTCCAGCTTGATGGTGGCCCGATGCGTGGGCTCCTCCGACTGATGAAGCCGGATAACTTCGAAGACATTTCAGCTGTGCTGGCGCTGTACCGGCCCGGCCCGATGGGTGCTGACTCACACACTAACTACGCGCTTCGCAAGAACGGCTTGCAGCCGATCACTCCGATCCACCCTGAGCTGGAAGAACCACTCCGCGAGATTCTCGACACCACCTACGGCTTAATTATTTATCAGGAGCAGGTGATGTCGATCGCCCAGAAGGTGGCGGGCTTCTCTCTTGGTCAGGCAGATATCTTGCGTCGCGCCATGGGCAAGAAGAAGAAAGAAGAGCTCGACAAGCAGTACGAGGGTTTTGCTGGCGGCATGAAAGACCGTGGCTTCTCGGATGCTGCGATCAAATCGCTGTGGGACATCCTCCTCCCGTTTTCCGATTACGCCTTCAATAAGGCGCACTCGGCAGCGTATGGTTTGGTGAGCTATTGGACCGCCTATTTGAAGGCGCACTACCCGGCCGAGTACATGGCGGCACTGCTTACGAGCGTGGGCGACTCGAAAGACAAGCTGGCGATCTATCTGAACGAGTGTCGCCGCATGGGGATCAAGGTCTTGCCGCCGGCGGTAAATGATTCCTTCGCCGACTTCTCCGCGGTCGGTGATGACATCCGCTTCGGATTGGGCGCGGTGCGAAACGTCGGCACCCACGTCGTGCAGGGCATTCGGGAAGCTCGTGAGCAGAAGGGCCGCTTCGAAACCTTCAATGATTTCTTGAAGAAGGTTCCGCTCACCGTGCTCAATAAGCGCACGATCGAGTCGTTGATTAAGGCTGGCGCCTTTGATGGGCTGGGCGGAACTCGCCGCGCGTTGGTGGAGATTCACGAGGCTTCTGTGGAGAGCTCTGTCAAGGAGAAGCGTGCAGAAGAGAACGGCGATGTCGGGTTTGATTTCGATAGTCTCTTCGCCGAGGCTGCTGAGGATGCTGGCGAGGATGCGGAGCGCGTGACATTCGTGCCTGACCGGCCAGAGTGGACGAAAAAAGACAAGCTTGCGTTTGAGCGTGAGATGCTCGGACTGTATGTGTCTGACCACCCGCTTCGCGGCTTGGAGAATGCGCTGGCAAAAGAGTCCTCAACTACGGTGGAGCATCTGACGAACCCGGATTCGAAAGTTGACGGCGAGACGGTCGTGGTCGCAGGACTGCTCACCGGGGTGCAGCACCGCACCGCGAAATCTGGAAATCTCTACGGCCAAGTGACGATTGAGGATTTCACCGGTGAGATGTCGGCACTCTTTATGGGCAAGTCGTACCAGGAGTTTGGTGGACTGCTGCAATCTGATTCGATTGTGGCGTTGCGCGGAAAGATCAATGTGCGAGACGACGGTGTGTCGATGCACGCCTATGGGGTGAAGCCAATCGACACGGGTGCGCAAGACGAGGTGACGACGTTGCCGCTCACGATCTCTGAAAATCGCGCAACGACCGAGTTGATGGAAGAGTTGCGGCGCGTGTTTGAACGGCATCCCGGTCAAAGTGAGGTGCGCTTGCACCTCTTGACCGCGACGAGCGTGCGAGTGTTCGAATTGCCAATGACTGTTCGCGTGAATGCTGATCTTTTTGGTGAGCTCAAGGGCTTGCTGGGTCCTCGTTGCCTGGTTGAGGTGACGGGTTCGTGATGGTGCAGTTGAAGTTGATGCCGGAACTCTAGGTAGTGCTGCCTCGACTCGAGCAGGGGCGGGCGACTATGTACGGAATGATTCGCCCGCACCGAGTGTGCCGAGTTATTGGGGTGTGACGTGGAGCCGAGGCGCCGTGTCTTGGGCGCCGGGGATGATCGAGTCCCGGCGTCCGGCTTGGCAGGCCTCACTGCTGATGGGCACACGCCAGCATGGAGGCAGCATTGACCCGGCGTGGCGCTGTCGTTGAAGCTCTCGCTGGGTCGAACGGTAATCCAAGGTAATCGTGAACTATCGCGAGTAGGCTGGACACATGCGCGAGAAACAGCAGCAAATCATTGATGCGCTCGGTGCGCGCCCAGAGATCGATCCACAGCGAGAAATCGAGTCACGGGTTGGCTTTCTTGTCGACTATGCCAAGCGGATCCCCGGCGTTCGAGGCTTCGTCCTCGGAATTTCGGGTGGACAGGATTCTTCGCTCGCCGGTCGCCTGGTGCAACTTGCGGTCGAGCAATTGCGGGCCGAGGGACAGGAAGCCGAGTTCCTTGCGGTCAGACTGCCGTATTCGACCCAGCATGACGAGGACGACGCCCAGCTTGCGCTGAGCTTTATTCGGCCCGATCGCACGGTCACGGTGAATATTGCCGCTTCGGTGGATGCGCTTGTTGCTGAAGTTTCTGACGCCACCGGCGAACCGGTGAGCGACTTCAACAAGGGGAACGTGAAGGCACGGATGCGTATGGTCGCGCAATACGCCCTCGCGGGTGATCGTGCCTTGCTTGTCGTCGGAACAGATCACGCGGCTGAGGCGATTACCGGTTTCTTCACTAAATTTGGTGATGGAGCCGCGGACGTGGTTCCACTTGCTGGTCTCTCGAAACGGCAGGGAGCAAGCTTGCTTCAGCAACTTGGCGCGCCTGATCGGCTGTGGGAAAAGCTTCCCACCGCAGATTTGCTTGATGAGGTGCCGGGGCAAACTGACGAGTCAAGTCTCGGTGTGCAGTACCGGGAGATTGACACGTATCTTGCCGGAGGCGATATCGACGAGGCTTCCGCTGAAAACCTGGAACGACGCTATCGCGCAACCGAGCACAAACGGCGACAGCCCGTGACCCCCGCCGACACCTGGTTTAAGGAGAACAACTAGAAATGGCTACGACTTTCGTGCTTGCCGGAGGCTGCTACTGGTGCCTCGACGCCGCTTACCGCGCATTCTGTGGCGTCACTGACGTGCACTCTTGTTTCACCGGAGGAGAGACTGAGTTTCCCAGCTATGAGCTGGTCTGCACCGGCACCACCGGTCACGCCGAGGCTGTCGCCGTCACATTTGACGAGACAGTGTTGCCCGCTGAGGTTGTTCTCGACGCGTTCTTCACCATGCACGATCCCACCCAGCTGAACCGTCAGGGCAACGACATTGGCACGCAATACCGCTCGGCCATGTTCTTTTCGACCGAGGAACAGCGCGTCGCATTCGAAGCGGCCCGTGAACGTGCGGCCGAGTATTGGGGTGGTCAGGTGGTCACGACGATCGAGCCACTGGGTAAGGTGTATCCGGCTCCCGAGGAGCACCAGGACTTTTTCGCCAAGAACCCCACTCAGGCGTACTGCCTCGCTGTCGCGGTTCCGAAGGTGAATAAGGTCCGCGCAAGTTTCTCGAAATACATCACGCAGTAGCCTGAACGGCTAGGCAGCTGCGACCCACCCGAGCGACTCAGGGGAGTCCTGCGGTGTCTCACCGTCGAAAGATTCTGGTGCTGCGTGCTCGTCGGCGGGCGTCTGATCGGTCACGTGCTGCACGTCTGCCGATTGATCGAGCCCAACTTGCTTGGGTGCGAGATGCTCGGACTGCTCGCCACGAGAGTTCACTCGTTTTTCGAAACGTGAGATACCCCATCGCACATCGTGACCGAGCGCATCCGCATCGATTTCGACGGACACCCCGCGACGATCGTCTTTTTCCCAGCTGCGCATTCGTAGCCTGCCTGTGACGATCACGCGATCTCCTTTTCGGAATGATTCGTGTGCGTGTGCCGCGAGTGAGCGAAACGCAACGACACCAAACCAATTTGAGCCGTTGTCGATCCAGGTGTGAGTGTCTTTGTCATAGCGGCGTTCATCGCTCGCAAGACGAAACGAGCACAATTGCGTGCCCGATGCTGGATGAATGAGTTTTGGTTCTGTCGCAATGGTTCCAACAACCTGAATAGTGGTGGTCATCTTCGTCTCTTTCTCTTGATCTTGGTGAGTGAGCCCGAGCGAAGTGCTCGGTGCTGCTGTGCAATAGCTTGGTTCCGGGGGAACTGCGAAGAGCCAAAATCACGGAAGATGTGGAGTATGGAAGAAAGACGATTGCTGTGAGCGAGGAACGCCAAGCTGATTTTTCGGAAGTCGGCTGACTTTGCAGCAAGCCTGGATACACTTGCGGCTATGCCAGCTTCGCGATTCACCCTGCCATTGACCGCCCTGGTCGCTGCAGCAGCTCTCACTCTCACCGGCTGTGTGGCAGCTCCAGCGCAAATCGAGCGACCGAGCAAAGAAGAAAACTTCCAGGAGCCTGCTGCCGCTCCAGAGCTGTTTCCTGACGGCACGGCAGAAGATAACCTGCCGTACTTTCACGAATCTCTGAGACAGTTCGGCATCGGCCAAGCCCCAGTTCAGGGGGTGCCAGTCGTGGATCACCTTGCCGCAGCAGGATTCGACAAGTCTGCAATGCAGGTGAGCTTTGATGAGAGCAAAACCGAATTGGTTGCCGACAACATTTTTGTTTCAGTGCGTTTCGGGCAGGAGTGTCTGATCGGGCAGATCGTTGTCGCGGATCGAACATTTGTCACCGAAGTCGCTCCGGCTGTGGGCCCGGACCAGAGCATTTGCTTGATCGGCACCACTCGACCAATCGACTGGTAACAAAGACAACGATCCTCTGCCCGACGCGCTTCGAGCCGGGCAGGTGACCCGGCTCGGCTAGGATGAGAGACGCTATGGCTGAATACATTTACCAGATGGTTCGCGCGCGTAAAGCGGTCGGCGAAAAGCTTATTCTTGATGACGTCACGATGGCGTTCCTCCCAGGTGCAAAGATCGGCATGGTCGGCCCCAACGGTGCAGGTAAGTCGACGATCCTAAAGATCATGGCGGGACTCGATACCCCGTCAAACGGTGAGGCCGCATTGGCTCCCGGCTACACAGTGGGCATCCTGATGCAGGAGCCAGAACTCGACGAGTCGAAGACTGTGCTGCAGAACATTGAAGAGGGCGTTGCGATTAAGGCAAAGCTCGATCGCTTCAATGAGATTTCGGCACTGATGGCAGAGCCTGACGCTGACTTTGATGCGCTGCTCGCCGAGATGGGCACGCTGCAGGAAGAGATCGACGCGGTCGATGGCTGGGATCTCGACAACCAGCTCGAGCAGGCCATGGACGCGCTGCGCACCCCACCCGGTGACGCGATGGTGGGGCCGCTCTCGGGCGGTGAGAAGCGTCGTGTGGCGCTCGCCCGATTGCTGCTGCAGAAGCCTGATTTGCTGCTCCTTGACGAGCCCACGAACCACCTTGACGCTGAGAGTGTGCTCTGGCTTGAGCAGCACCTGCAAAAGTACCCAGGTGCCGTGATCGCGATTACGCACGATCGCTACTTCCTGGACAACGTCGCCGAGTGGATCGCCGAAGTTGATCGCGGTCGTCTCTACCCATACGAGGGCAACTATTCGACCTACCTTGAAAAGAAGGCTGAACGTCTCGACATTCAGGGCAAGAAGGACGCAAAGCTTGCAAAGCGTCTGAAGGAAGAACTTGACTGGGTTCGTTCGAACACCAAGGGTCGTCAGGCCAAGTCCAAGGCCCGTCTGGCTCGCTACGAAGAAATGGCGACCGAGGCTGAGCGCACCAGGAAGCTGGACTTCGAAGAGATTCAGATTCCTGCGGGTCCTCGCCTCGGAAACGTGGTGATTGAGGCGAAGAACCTGAAGAAGGGCTTCGACGGACGCACCCTTATTGACGGTCTGTCGTTCAGCTTGCCGCCGAACGGGATCGTCGGTGTGATCGGTCCGAACGGTGTGGGTAAGACCACCCTCTTCAAGACCATTGTCGGGTTGGAACCCCTTGACGAGGGTGATCTGAAGATCGGCGAGACCGTGAAGATCAGCTACGTTGATCAGACTCGCGCCAATATCGATCCAGAGAAGAACCTCTGGGAGGTCGTCTCTGACGGCCTGGACATCATCACGGTGGGCAAGACGGAGATTCCTTCGCGCGCCTATGTGTCGAAGTTCGGATTCAAGGGACCGGATCAGCAGAAGAAGGCGGGTGTGCTCTCAGGTGGTGAGCGCAACCGACTGAACCTCGCGTTGACGCTGAAACAGGGCGGCAACTTGCTGCTGCTCGATGAGCCTACGAACGACCTCGACGTCGAGACCCTGCAGTCGCTTGAAAACGCTTTGCTTGAGTTCCCCGGTTGTGCTGTGGTGATCACGCACGATCGGTGGTTCCTGGATCGCATCGCGACGCACATTCTGGCGTATGAGGGCACCGACGAGAACCCGGCAAACTGGCACTGGTTCGAGGGCAACTTCGAAGCATATGAGGCGAACAAGATTGATCGTCTTGGCCCAGAGGCCGCGAAGCCTTCGCGAGTTACCTACCGCAAGCTGACTCGCGACTAAGCGATTCAAGCGATCTGGGCGAGGAATCGCTGTGTTCCGCGAAGCATCGGGTGTGCGTGCACGCTCGGTGCTTCGCGCCGTTGAGGGGAGAAATGATGGCTCGAGTACACGTTGACCTGCAATTGCGCTGGGGTGAGCAGGATGCCTATGGGCACATCAATAATGTGTCGTATGCCCGCTACCTCGAAGAAGCTCGTGTTCGAGTGTTCTGGCGGGGGACTGCTCGTGAGCAAACTGGCATGGAGCACCACTTCCGAGGGGACACCCCGGACGGTTTGAAGATGCTCGTTGCGAGTCAGCACATCGAGTTCACGCGTGTCCTTGAGTATTCGGATCAACCGATCACCGTGGAACTCTGGATCGGCAAACTAGGTGGATCAAGCCTGGAGATCCACTATGAGATCCTTGACGGCTCGGCGAGTGAGCGCACCGTGGTCGCCAAAGCAGTCACGGTGGCGGTTGTGGTTGATGGCGCGACGTTGCGCCCGATTCGGTTGAGCCCTGAGGGGCGCGCCGCGGTGGCACCGTGGCAGGATGATCCGGTGCAACTGAAAGCGCGCTGACACGCTGCAAGAAACTTCGTGTTTCTCGCTGAAATCGCCATGTCCGGGCGCATAATATGTGCAGGACGCGCGGTCGAAGCAAGGAGGCGACGATGGTCGCGGCGATTGAAGTTTCTGGTCTCGTGAAGCAGTTTGGACGCGCCCGCGCCCTCAATGGGCTTGATATGACGGTGCAAGAGGGAGAGGTGCACGCCTTTCTCGGCCCGAATGGCTCTGGGAAATCCACGACGATTCGGGTGCTGCTTGGCCTGTTGCGAGCCGATGGCGGCGAGTGCAGGCTTCTCGGTGGCGATCCCTGGTATGACGCCGTTGAGTTGCACCAGAGGCTGGCGTATGTGCCTGGGGACGTGAATCTCTGGCCGAACCTCAGCGGTGGGGAAGCGATTGACCTCATGATTCGGCTGCGTGGGGGAGCGACCGAGGCGCGACGGGCTGAACTGATCGAGCGCTTCGATCTTGATGTGCGTAAGAAGGCACGCAGCTACTCGAAAGGGAATCGGCAAAAGGTTGCGTTGGTTGCAGCGCTGGCGAGCGATGTCGAACTCTATCTCTTTGACGAGCCGACCAGCGGCCTTGATCCGCTCATGGAACAGGTGTTTCAAGAGTGTATTGGTGAGTTGCGTGCTGCCGGACGCACTGTGCTGTTGTCGAGCCATATTCTGAGCCAGGTCGACAAGCTGAGTGACTCTGTCACGATTATTCGTGACGGCCAGGCGGTGCAAACTGGGAAGCTTGATGAGCTCCGGCATCTGCACCGGGTGCGTATGAGCGTGCAACTCGGTGCCGAACAGCAGAACGCCGAGCAGCAGCACGCCGAGCAGCAGCGCCCCGAACAGCAGCGCGCTGACGCGAGGCTTGCCGAACTGCCCGGTGTGCACGATCTACAGGTGAAGGGGCAGCGGATCACCTTTTCGCTGGATCGTGAGCACACCCCTGAGGTGCTTCGCGCGCTCTCTTCTCTCAATGTGCAAGAAATGGTGTCTGCGCCGCCCTCGCTCGAAGAGCTGTTCATGCATGAGTACGCCAGCAACACCGGTTCGAGTGCGTCATGAGTACCGCGCTCGCAGGATACGGATCGGCATTCCGGCTGGCGCTTCGTCGTGACCGGGTGAAGCTGCCGCTATGGGTGCTCGGCATTGGTGCCTTTACCGCGTATTGTTCGCAGGCGCTGCTGCTGGCTGCTCCCCATGAGGCTGACCTCGCCGCCATGGCGGGCCTGATGTCTGGTGCGGCGGGTGTCGTGCTCGTGGGGCCCGGGTTCGGTTTTGACCATCCCACGCACGAGGCCTTGTTTGCCGGTGCCTACGGGCTCTATGTGACGATACTGGCGGTGTGTATGAGCATTCTGCTTGTCATGCGGCACACTCGCGCCGAGGAAGAGAGTGAGCGGTTGGAGCTGTTGCGCTCGCTGCCGCTCTCGCGCCAGACACCTCCGGCGGTTGCGGTGAGCATGTTGTTTCTTGCGAATGTTGCTGCTGGGCTGCTTTCCTGGGCGGTGCTTGTCACCAGGTTTGATCCGGGATCATCGCTGCTGTTTGCGGCTGGCGTGGCGGCGACCGGTGTGTGTTTTGGCGGGGTGGCGCTCGTGGCCGCGCAATTGACTTCGCAATCGCGGAGCGCGACGGGTGTCTCTTTCTTGGTGTTGGGAATCGCCTTCGCGGTTCGCGGCGTTGGCGATGTGCTCGCCGTGTCAGCTGAGGCGGGTGGGGGAGGATCGTGGCTGTCGTGGTTCTCGCCGCTCGCGTGGGCCCAACAGACGAGGGTGTTTGTGGCGGATCGCTGGTGGCCCTTGCTGTGTGCGGTGGGTGCGGCGGCGGTGTTGATGCTGCTCGCTGGCCTCTTGCAATCCCGACGTGATCTCGGCGCTGGCTTGATTGCGGAGCGCGTCGGGAAGTCTCGGGCTGGGCAATTGTTGGCGGGACCGTTTGCGCTTGCGATGCGCTTGCAACGCGGCAGCATCATTGCGTGGAGCGTGGCCGGCGCCCTCACTGGGGTGGCGTTCGGGTCTCTCGCTCACGCTGTGGAGGACTCGCTCGGGTCGTCGAGCGATCCGGTGATTCTGGCGGCACTCGGCGGTGATCCGGCGCAGCTGGTTGACGGGTATCTTGCGGTCTGCCTGCTCTTCGGAGTGGTGCTCGCAAGCTGCTTTGCGATCCTTGCGGTGCAGCGGCTTGCGGCCGAGGAGCATTCTGGGCGTGCCGAGTTGCTGCTGTCGTTGCCGCTTGGCCGTGTGCGATGGGGGCTCTCCACACTTGTGACAGCTGTGATTGGTGCTGTCTGCATTCTGCTCGCCACTTCGCTCACCACGGGTATCTCGACCGCGGTTGTGCTGGGTGAAAGCGCACAGCTGGGGCGTCTCACGGAAGCTGGATTGATGTATGCGCTGCCGGTCGTGGTGATCGCGAGTATCGCGTTCCTTGGTTTCTCGCTGCGTCCAACGTTGGTGTGGATCGCCTGGGTGGTGTTTGGATATGGTCTCTGTGTCAGTCTCTTGGGCGGGATGCTGCATCTTCCGGACGCGATGCTGCAGTTTTCGGTGTTTCACCACGCCGGGCAGCCACCTCTTGAATGGGGTCGCCCGGGTGCCATGATGTTGCTTGGCGCTGGATCATTGCTTGTGGTTCTCTTGGCAAACGTTCGGATCCAGCGTCGGAATCTGCTAAGCTAGGTCATTGGCTTGCGTGTGGAGTGATCCACACCCCTTGAGCAGTGCCCTCTCTCACTACTCAAGATCATCCGAAACAGCTTCTCAACAGAAGGATCCCACCCAAGTGGCAAACATCAAGTCGCAGATCAAGCGCATCAAGACCAACCAGAAGGCTACCGAGCGCAACCGTGCATACAAGAGCGAACTGCGCACCGTAGTTCGTGCCGCACGCGAGGCTATCGCCGCTGGTGACAAGGCTGTTGCTGAGCAGAAGGTGCAGCTCGCTTCGAAGAAGCTTGACAAGGCTGTGTCGAAGGGCGTTATCCACAAGAACCAGGCTGCAAACCGCAAGTCGAAGCTTGCTGTGAAGGTCGCCGCGCTCTAATACGCGAACAGTTTCTCAAAAGCCCCTGCTCCAAGTGGAGCGGGGGCTTTTGTCTGAACTCCTCTGAATTCGATTGAATTTGTGAGAGTTCGTCTGAGTTTGTCTGACAGAATGGCTTTCGTATGTCTCCTCGCAGTGTGAACCCACCAGCCCCGGCCGCTACCGCCCCTGGGCAGATTCGTAATTTCTGCATCATCGCGCACATCGACCACGGTAAGTCGACTCTGGCCGACCGCATGTTGCAGATCACCGGCACCGTCTCGGACCGTGACATGCGTGCGCAGTACCTCGACAATATGGACATCGAGCGTGAGCGCGGTATCACCATTAAGTCGCAGGCGGTGCGTATGCACTGGGATCTTCAGGGCAAGCAGTTCGCGCTGAATATGATCGACACCCCCGGCCACGTCGACTTCAGCTATGAGGTCTCGCGCTCGCTCGCTGCCTGCGAGGGTGCGATCCTCTTGGTCGATGCGGCTCAGGGCATCGAAGCCCAGACGCTCGCAAACCTCTATCTGGCAATGGAGAATGACCTTGAGATCATTCCCGTGCTCAACAAGATCGATCTGCCCGCCGCAGATCCTGAGCGCGTCTCACGAGAGATTGCAGACCTCATCGGTGGAGACCCAGAAGACATTCTGAAGGTGTCGGGCAAGACCGGTATGGGAGTTGAAGAGCTGCTCGATCGTGTGGTCGAACGGATTCCCGCCCCGACCGGTGACGCCGACGCCCCAGCGCGCGCCATGATCTTTGACTCTGTATACGACCCATACCGCGGCGTCGTGACGTACGTGCGAATGGTCGATGGCCATCTGACTCCGCGCGAGAAGATTCAAATGATGTCCACCAAGGCCGAACATGAGGCGCTTGAGATTGGCGTCTCCTCACCTGGCCCAACCCCGACCAAGGGGCTTGGCGTGGGCGAGGTTGGCTACTTGATTACCGGCGTGAAGGATGTGCGTCAGTCGAAGGTGGGTGACACTGTCACGACCAAACTGAAGCCTGCCGAGACCGCCCTGCCCGGGTATACCGATCCCAAGCCCATGGTGTTCTCGGGTCTTTACCCGATTGACGGCAGCGATTATCCGGTGCTCCGTGAGGCACTCGACAAGCTGAAGCTCAGTGACGCTGCACTGCAGTATGAGCCCGAGACTTCGGTGGCGCTCGGATTCGGGTTCCGTTGCGGCTTCCTCGGGCTGTTGCACCTGGAGATCATTAGCGAGCGCCTGCGTCGCGAATTTGATCTCGACCTGATCGCTACCGCGCCGAGCGTCGTCTATCAGGTCACTCGTGAGGACGGCATGGAAGTGACCGTGACCAACCCGAGCGAATACCCAGACGGCAAGATTTCGAGCGTGCGCGAACCGATGGTGCGTGTGGCGATCCTCGCCCCGAAAGACTACGTCGGCACCATTATGGAACTCTGCCAGAGTCGCCGCGGCAGCCTGCTTGGCATGGAGTACCTTGGTGAGCGAGTTGAGCTTCGATACGCGATGCCGCTCGGTGAGATCGTGTTTGACTTTTTCGATCACCTCAAGAGCCGCACGCAGGGATACGCAAGCCTCGACTACGAGCCAATGGGCGAGCAAGAAGCAGACCTCGTGAAGGTCGACATTCTCTTGCAGGGCGACAAGGTCGACGCGTTCAGTGCGATCGTGCACAAAGACAGTGCCTATCACTACGGCACCCTGATGACTGAGCGCCTGCGCAAGCTCATTCCGCGACAGCAGTTCGAAGTGCCGATCCAGGCTGCGATCGGCTCTCGTGTTATTGCGCGTGAGACCATTCGCGCGATTCGTAAAGACGTGCTTGCGAAGTGCTACGGCGGCGATATCAGCCGAAAGCGCAAACTGCTTGAAAAGCAGAAAGAAGGCAAGAAGCGAATGAAGATGGTGGGCCGCGTGGAGGTGCCACAAGAAGCATTCATCGCTGCGCTCTCGGGAGATGTCGAGGGCAAGGAGCAAAAGAAGTGAGTGAGCAGGCTGAGCCTGCACGCCGCGGAACATTTGTTGCTCACGAGGCCGTGTATGCGGCGGCTGGTGCTTCGGCTGCTGACGATCTGCTTCGTTTTCCGCCGGAAGGCAGTGTGCCGTTTGAGGAGCGAGTCAAACTCGGGAGTGGTTCTGACCGTTTTCTGACTGCCACGAATGTGCTCATGACCTGGGGCGCGCAGCGAGGCTCCGGTATCGAGGTTTCCGGGATCACCGAGGGCGATAGTGGCCACTATTCCGGGATTCTGTTCGACGCCGACGGAACTCCTGAGGTGAGCCCCGAAAGCGATGTGCGTTATGGGCCTGACGGTGAGGCGTTTCTCACTGCTGGCACGATGGCGCAATTGACGTGGCCTGACAGCAAGCTGGTGCGGAAGATGCGGGTCGTCTACGTGATTGATGAGGCTCGCCGCTCCGGATTCGCGCTCGGTACGGCTGATGATGCCGGTGTGGTTGGCGAGACCTCGTATACGGTCGAGCACTTCGAAGACGACTCGGTGTGGGGTGTCGCCCGTGGGTTCTATTGGGCGCCAGAGAACGGCCTGTTCGGGCTGAAGGCAAGAGCCGCGATTCGCCTTGCCGTCAAGGACGCGGCGCAACACCTCGCTGCTTTGACGCCCGGGGCTGCCGCAAACGGCGAAGCGGGGGTGCAGAACGCTGCTCCTGGTGGCGGCGACGCTGTTGACGAGGCAGTACCCGTCGAAATCGAAGAAGCGGAGTAGCCCGTGCCAAGCGCACTGCCTGAGGGTGAGCCAGCGCCACTCGATGGCTCGTTGCCGAGCGCCGTGGCTGAGGGTGCCGAGGATCGGGCGTTTGGGGTCTACCTGCATGTGCCCTATTGCCGGGTGCGGTGCGGGTATTGCGACTTCAACACCTACACGGCAAGCGAACTCGGTGAGGGTGCGAGTCGCGCCGAGTATGCCGGGCAGGTCTGCGCAGAACTTGCGCTGGGTGCCCGGGTGCTTCGAGCAGCCGGAGTAGCGGATCGCGCTGCGGACACCGTGTTTTTTGGGGGTGGCACACCGACGCTCCTGCCCGCGAGCGATCTCGTGCAGATGCTTGATGGTGTTCGCGAGCAGTGGGGGATCGTCGACGGGGCAGAGGTGACGACCGAAGCGAACCCTGATTCGGTGGATCGCGATTACCTGCGCACGCTTGCTGATGCCGGTTTCACGCGAGTCAGTTTTGGTATGCAGTCTGCGGTGCCATCAGTGCTTGCCACACTCGATCGCACTCACTCGCCGGAACGTGTCCCGCTCGTTGTGGAGTGGGCGCGCGAAGCAGGTCTCAGTGTGAGCCTCGACCTGATTTACGGGACTCCTGGTGAGACGATTGCTGATTGGCGGCGCTCACTTGAAGCGGCGCTGGCGTGCCAGCCGGATCACCTCTCGGCGTACGCGCTGATCGTGGAGACCGGCACAAAACTGGCCGCCCAGATCAAGCGCGGATTGGTCGCGGAGCCAGATGACGACCTGCACGCAGAGATGTATGAACTTGCGGATCACCTGCTCGAAGCGGCTGGGTATCGCTGGTATGAGATCAGCAATTGGTCGCTGTCGCCGGAGACGCGTTCCCGACACAATCTCGCGTACTGGCGGGGCAGTGACTGGTGGGGTGCTGGACCTGGTGCACACAGTCACATCGGTGGCACTCGTTGGTGGAATGTAAAGCATCCGCGAGCGTATGCTGAGCGACTGGCTGCTGGAAATTCTCCCGCTCATGGACGCGAGGTGCTTGATCTTGAGACGCAGCGCATAGAACGTGTGTTGCTGGAGACGCGAATTGTTGAGGGGCTTCCGCTGGAGGTGCTCAGCACCTCAGAGCGCAAGGCGGTGCCGCAATTGATAGCCGAGGGCCTGATTGATGGGCGTGCGGCGCTTGGGGCTGGGGGATCCGCTCCCCGAATTGTGCCGACGCTGCGCGGTCGCTTGCTCGCAGATACGGTCGTGCATCAGTTGTTGGGGCGTGACGAAGACGTGTCTGTGTGATCCACACGCGCTGCGGTGTGGGTGCGGGATGTGACCGACACGCCTGAGACATTCGCGTCCAATGATCGCTCTGAGCGTGTTTCGCCAGCAGGGAGTGCGCAGTGTGCTGCGCTAGACTGGCACTCCAGGTGAGAGAGTGCCAAGAGGAGGTGTGGCATGGTTTCTGAGCGAAGCCTCGCTGTGCTGCATGCCATCGTTGGTGATTTCGTGGAGACGAACGAGCCAGTAGGCAGCAAGACGATCGTCGATCGGCATAGCTTTGGCGTGTCGGCTGCGACGATTCGAAACGATATGGCGTTACTTGAAGACGAAGAGCTGATTGTGGCGCCACACACCTCATCTGGGCGAGTGCCGACCGATAAAGGGTACCGGCTGTATGTTGACACACTCGCGAGTGTGCGACCGCTGAGTTCGGCTCAGCGCACCGCGATCGAGCGGTTCCTTGGAGAGTCGCGTGATCTCGATGATGCGCTTGCTCGTACCGTGCGCTTGCTTGCGCAACTCACCAATCAGGTCGCAGTGGTGCAGTATCCCTCGCTGCGTCGCACCCAGGTTCGTCATATTGACCTGGTGGCGGTCGGCGAGAACCGTGTGCTCTGCGTGTTGATCCTCGGCACGGGAGTCGTCGAGCAGCAGTTGGCTTCTCTGCCTTCTGCACAGGTGACTGAAGCGTGGGTGCACGGGTTGCGCACTCGGATCGCGGGAGCCTTGGTCGGGAGCGACCTGGAGGCTGCGATCGAGTCGATGAGCGCGCTCACTGCGACGGTCACTGACTGGGCTCAGCCCGATGAGGTGGCGCTCGTGCAGCGGATCTCCGAAGTGGTGCTCGCGCAATTGCAGTCTAACCGCACCGAGCGAATCACTATGGCAGGGGTCGCGAATCTGTCGCGTCCGGGGGAGTTTTCCGGCGCCCTTCCTTCAGTGCTTGAGGCAATTGAAGAGCAGGTCACCCTGCTCAGGCTCTTCGGTGAGCTTGCTCGTGACGGACGTGGGGTTGCGGCCTCAATCGGTCGCGAGAACGAACCCTATGGATTGCAGGGTGCTGCGGTGATCGCAACGGGCTATGAGCACGAGGGCGAGAACTCTTCGGGCATCGGCGTGCTTGGGCCGGTGCGGATGGATTACGCATCCAATATCTCGGCAGTGCGTGCAGTCGCACGCTATTTGAGCGGAGCCCTGGGCGAGGGCTAGACCAGCGGCTGAGCGCATCAGCTGATTTTAGTAACACACACACGAATTTTGAGAGGTGGCCTTCGTGGCGGACCACTATGAGACGCTTGGCGTTTCGAGAGAAGCGACGACCGACGAGATCAAGAAGGCGTATCGCAAACTTGCTCGACAATTGCATCCGGATGTGAACCCGAGCGAAGATGCGGCTGAGCGGTTTAAGAGCGTGACCCACGCCTATGACGTGCTGAGTGACCCGAATGAGCGTCAGCGCTACGACATGGGCGGCGATCAGGGCGCCGGTGGTTTCGGCGGTTTCGGTGACGTGTTTGAGACCTTCTTTGGTCAGGGTTTTGGTGGCGGACAGCGCGGACCGCGTTCGCGTACCGAACGCGGAGACGACGCGATGATCCGGGTTGATGTTGAGCTCTCCGAGGTGATCTTCGGTGTGCAGCGTGACATCACTGTCAACACGGCTGTGCTGTGCAACTCCTGTCAAGGTTCATGCTGTCAGCCGGGGACCTCGCCCATCACTTGTGACGTGTGCGGTGGATCAGGCCAGGTGCAGCGCCAGGTTCGTTCGCTCTTCGGCAACGTCGTCACGGCGCATCCCTGCGGCAGCTGCCACGGCTACGGCACCGTGATCGAGCATCCTTGTGTGCAGTGCAGTGGCAAGGGTCGCGTGCGTGAACGTCGCACAATCAAGATTGACGTCCCGTCTGGCATCGACACCGGCACTCGGATGCAGATGCGTGGCGGTGGCGAAGTCGGGCCCGGTGGTGGCCCGAACGGTGATCTCTTCATTGAGTTCCGGGTGATGCACCACGATGTTTTCAGTCGTGACGGTGACGATCTGCTTGCAACGGCTCAGGTCAGCATGGTCGATGCGATGCTTGGCAGCGAGGCGACAGTTGCGGGTCTTGACGGTGAAGTGAAGTTCGAGGTGCCTGCAGGGGCGCAGTCGGGCGATGTGCTCACTGTGCGCGGGCGAGGCATCCAGGGCTTGCACTCGACCAACCGTGGCGACTTGAAGGTGGCTGTGCAGGTGCTCACTCCGACCAAGCTTTCAGGCCGCGAACGCGAACTGGTGAGAAAGCTCGCCGATCTGCGCAAAGATCCAGCGCCGACTCTCGGGGAATTCCAGCAGGGCTTCTTTGGCAAGATCCGCGATCGTTTCTTCCGAGCCGGCTAGTCCCGGGTCGCGCTGGTAGCTCGCTCATGGCAAATCTGTATTACCGAGAAGATCTCGACGTTCACGGCTGCGTGCTGGGGTCGACGATTGACGTTTCTGGTGAGGAGGGACGGCACGCGGTACGCGTGTCTCGACTCCGGGTTGGCGAGCGTATCCTGGTCGGCAACGGCAAGGGGCTCTTGGCTGGCGGTGTGGTCTCATCGATCGACCGGGATCGCTTTTCGATGCAGGTTGATGAGGTCAATTCGCTTGATCCAGCGACCGTGAACGTGACGCTGGTGCAGGCGCTTGCCAAAGGTGATCGCGACGAACGCGCGGTGGAGCAGGCGACCGAGTTTGGCGTCGATGCAATCGTTCCGTGGCAAGCGGCTCGGTCTGTGTCTCGGTGGGATGCTGCCGGTGACAAACAGACGAAGGGGATCGCAAAGTGGGCGCGGATCGCGCGAGAGGCTGCGAAGCAATCAATGCGCGCCTATGTGCCTGAGGTGCATGCGCCGCTGAGTCTCAAAGACTTGTGTGCAGAGGCTCAAAGCGGTGCCGCGGTCCTGGTGTTGCATCCGCGTGGGGTGGAGCGATTGAGCGACTGGGCTCGGGAGCGGGCACGCAGCTATGCGTCGCTTCTCGTGGTGATTGGACCGGAGGGTGGGTTTGATGACACAGAGCTTGACGCTCTTGAGTCGGCAGGCGCTCATATTCTGGTGCTTGGTGAGACAGTGCTTCGCACGTCTTCTGCGGGTCCTGCGGCGATCGCGGTGCTGAACACGGCGCTTGGCCGTTGGTAGCCTGCACTCCTTCGCTCGGACGAGGCACTTCAAGCTGGCTGGCTGGGGGGGCCGGGAACTTCTTGGCATTCGCTGACAATTGAGCGATTCATGGTGCAGGCTGTCGGCAACGCCATTGGGTGCGCAGACTAGACTGGGTGCATGGCAGCAGAGACAGTCTTCGGCAAGATCGTGTCGGGAGAGATCCCCGTTGAGAAGCTGGTCGACACCGACCGCATTCTTGCGTTTCGTGATATCGCTCCGCAGGCCCCCGTGCACCTGCTGGTGATCCCGAAGACAACCGAGTATGCAGATGTGACCGAACTTGCCGCTGGTGACCCCGAGTTGCTTGCCGAAATGATTGCGGTGGCGAAGGATCTCGCGGCAACCCACGCAGACGGTGATTTCCGGCTCGTGTTTAATAACGGCGCAGGCGCGGGTCAGACCGTATTCCATGTGCATGCCCATGTGCTTGCAGGCGGATTGACAGAGGAATCTCTTTAGTGACAGAACCCACAGGTGAAGCAGCCACCCCGAACGCGGGGGATTCACGGCTGCAACGAACCGTGCTGTTGACGGGCGTTGATCTTGCCCAGTTCTTAGGACACCGGGATCAGCTCATTGCCGATCTTGAGTTGCAGCACCCCGATGTTGAGTTTCATGCACGTGACCATGTGCTGACCATCTCAGGGCCCGCCACTCAGGTGAAAGCGGCTGAACAGGTTGTCGCTGACGTGCTTGAAGTGGCTCGACGCAGCGGTGCGGTGTCACGACACGATGTTCGAGAAGCCACGCGCATGGTGCAGCGAGGTGATGGGCCGACCGCGGCGCAGGTGCTGAGCGAACCGATCCTGAGTGTGCGCGGACACGCGATCCGTCCGCAGACACAGGGGCAGCGTGCCTATGTTGACGGGATCGAGAACCACACAGTTGCCTTTGGTATCGGACCAGCAGGCACTGGGAAAACCTACCTGGCGATGGCGAAGGCAGTTCAGGCGTTACAGCGTCGGGAAGTCGCGAAGATCATTCTGACGAGGCCAGCGGTGGAAGCTGGCGAACGTCTCGGATACTTGCCCGGCACGCTTGAAGACAAGATCGATCCTTATCTTCGACCACTATTTGATGCGGTCGGTTCGATGATGGACCCGGAAGTCGTTCCGAAACTGATTGCGAGCGGCACCATCGAGGTGGCGCCACTCGCCTACATGCGCGGGCGAACGCTGAATGAGTCATTTGTGATTCTTGACGAAGCACAAAACACGACTCCTGAGCAGATGAAGATGTTCCTCACGAGGCTCGGCTACGGATCGAAGATGGTCGTCACGGGAGATATCACCCAGGTGGACCTGCCACTGGCGTCGAGCGGTTTGCGTGTCGTGAACCGGATCCTGCGCGGAGTCGATGACATCCATTTCTCTGAGCTCACCGCCGACGACATTGTTCGGCACAGCTTGGTCGGTCGAATTGTCGACGCCTATTCCGCGTACGAAGAGCAACGCTTCGCAGCGAACAAAGAAAAGCAAGCGAACACGAAGAAGGAGCAGCAGTGACCGTCGAGATCAACAACGAATCTGCCATCGACATTGATGAGACGGTATTGCAGCGGCTGGCAGCATTCGTGCTTGAAGCGCTTCACGTGAACCCACAAACCGAACTGGGCATCTCGCTCGTTGATGAGGCAGCCATCGAACGCCTCCACATTGAGTGGATGAACGAGCCGGGGGCGACCGATGTGCTGAGCTTCCCAATGGATGAGTTGCGTCCTGGGCGTCCTGACGCACCGACCCCGGCGGGCTTGCTGGGAGATATTGTGATTTGCCCCCAGATTGCTGCCGTGCAGGCGGAGGCAGCCGGACACGACACGGCTACCGAGATCAACATTCTGCTCACGCACGGCATGCTCCACCTCCTTGGTTTTGATCACGCGACACCGAGCGAAGAGGCCGAGATGTTCGGTTTGCAGCGCGACCTGGTGACGGCCTTTACGATCGGTGAGCGACGACGATGAGTGACGACCCGCTTCCCCCGCTGTTTTCGAGGATCGCTTCGGCAGGCAAGCGGATCTCTGGGCGCGTGGCGCTCGGGCGTGGGCGTGTGCGCGACGAGGAACAGCTTCTTTCGCTGGTCGATCAGGCAGTGGAACAGGAGCTCCTAGAAGACGACGATCGCGCGTATATTCACTCGATTGTCGAATTCGGTGACACTCTCGTTCGGGAGGTGATGATCCCGCGCACCGATATGGTGACGGTGGCGGCGGAACAGACCGTGCGTGAGGCACTAGAAACGCTGTTGAGTTCGCGGCACTCGCGCGTGCCCGTTGTGGCCACTGGAGACGCCGACGATGTCGAAGGTGTCGTGTACCTGCGTGACGCCAGCGGTTTTCAACTTCGACGCCCAGAAGAGGCGGTGACCGCTCCTGTCACGAGGATCATGAAACCCGCGGTGTTCGTGCCCGAGTTGCAGCGCGCTGACGAGTTGCTGCGCCAGATGCAGCGCGAGTCGAACCACTTGGCGCTTGTGGTTGACGAATACGGCGGGATATCTGGGCTTGTCACTCTTGAGGATCTGATTGAAGAGCTTCTCGGTGAGATCAACGACGAGCACGACCGGGAGACCCCCGAGGTCGAGCCACAGCAGGACGGCACGTTTAAGATCAGTGCCCGATTGCCGGTTGATCGTCTCGGTGAGATCTTTGGTATCGAACTTGAAGATGACGAGGTCGATAGCGTCGGCGGTTTGGTAGCCAAACATTTGGGCCGTCTCGCTGACGAAGGCGACAACGTAGTGGTCGAGGGAATTGAGCTCACGGCGCTGTCCACCGAACGCAAACGACAGCGACTGGTTGAAGTGGGCGCACGCTGGGTTGGGCTTGATACCGCCGAGCTTGAGGCGCAACGGATCAGGCGCGAGGCCGAGCCGCCGCATGAATCTGATGCAGAATCCGCGGCTGTCGACATTGCGCTCGCCTATGGCGCGACGCCTCCAGAGAAGGTGCACGGAGAATCCGCCTCGCAACCCACCACTGGTGTCAGCGCGGTGAAGCGCGATGGGAGTGCAGAAACAGCACACAACGAGAATGGAGCGCACCATGAGCGATGATTTTCGCGCGGGATTTGTCAGTTTTGTTGGACGACCAAACGTCGGCAAGTCGACCCTCACAAACGCACTGGTCGGCGAGAAGATTGCGATTACGAGTCCGAAGCCGCAGACCACGCGTCGAGCCATTCGCGGAGTTGCGCATCGTGAGAACGGTCAGCTGATCATTGTCGATACGCCGGGGATCCATCGTCCTCGCACCTTGTTGGGCGAGCGCCTGAATGCGCTTGTCGAGGCTACTCTCGGTGACGTTGACGTGATCGGATTCTGTGTGCCTGCGAATGAAAAGCTGGGCCCGGGGGATAAGTTCATTAACGAGCGTTTGAACGATTTCCCGCGTGCCAAGAAGGTTGCCATTCTGACGAAGGTGGATCAGGCCAGCAACAGCGAGATTATCGAACAGCTGACTCTGCTTGGCGCGCTGCGGGAGTGGGACGCAGTGGTGCCCATCTCTTCGGTGACGAGCGAGCAGCTTGATGTGCTGAGCAATGTGCTTCTCGAACTCATGCCGGTGTCCCCGCCGCTTTACGAGGCTGATGCGACCACTGACGAGTCGGAAGACGACCGGATCGCCGAATTGATTCGCGAGGCTGCGCTTGACGGAGTTCGCGACGAGCTGCCGCACTCGCTTGCCGCGACAGTTGACGACCGTGAGGAGCGCGAAGATGGCCTGCTCGAGATTTATGCGTCACTCTACGTCGAGCGCGATAGCCAGAAGGGCATTGTGATTGGCAAGGGCGGATCGCGATTGCGTGATGTGGGGGAGCGCGCACGCCACGGTATCGAAGCGCTGCTGGGGCGGCGTGTGTACCTTTCATTGCGCGTGAAAGTTCTCAAAGAATGGCAGCGTGATCCGAAGGCCCTCGGTAAGCTTGGTTTTTGAGTGAGCGACAAGAGCTTCGCGATCTTGTTCGCGTGACCATCTAGTTTTTCTGGCTGGATGGACCTATTACGAAAGGGGCCACCCATGTACGACATCACTGACCAGGCTCAGGTTATGTCGCTGATGCAGGACTACAGCGTTGTGGGCGTCATCGTCTATGTGCTTGTCGCGATCGCGCTGTGGCGTGTCTTTTCGAAGGCGGGCTACGCGGGTATTCTCGCGATCATTCCTATCGTAAACATCTTCATTCTGGTGAAGGTCGCTGGCTACTCAGCCTGGATGGCCCTGCTTTACTTCATTCCGATCGTCAACATTATCTTCGGAATCTTCCTGGCGATTCGTCTTGGTGAGCGCTTTGGCAAGGGCGGCGTATTCTCGTTCTTCCTGCTGTTCCTGTTCCCGATCATCGGTTACTTCGTGATTGGATACGGTCCAGCGCAATACCGCCGCAACTAGTGTTCTCACTGGTGTCCCACGGGCCCGTCGCACGCTTGTAGAGTGTGCGACGGGCCCGTTTTGTGTAGTCCCGCGCATGGGGTGAAGCATGTCGCGGTGAACGGGAGGGGTGTGTGGGAGTGGTATGCTTGCGACATGCTGTTCGGCTTGCTCCTTCTTAGCTGCCGCGACGAGGCCTAATTCATCGGCCTTCCTCGTCGCGGTGTTTTGTGTTGGCTGAGCAACCAAAAACGCGAAAGAGTGAGAAGTCAATGAAGAACATGCAGCAGTCGTCGGGTATGCCGGTGCATAAGTATCGTCCGTTTCACGAGATCATTTCTGTTGATCTGCCGGATCGTACGTGGCCGTCGAAGCGGATTACCGAGGCTCCGCGTTGGTGTGCGGTGGATTTG
>WPCJ01347767.1_pt1 | contig 68633 bp, 51 predicted proteins | sample 5399831 | NCBI WGS metagenome assembly WPCJ01 (sample SAMN12869470, study PRJNA574797) | sludge metagenome | isolation source: wastewater treatment of pH10 | place: China:Beijing | collected 2019-05-20
GCAGCCGGTGCCGGAGCTGGCGGGGCTACTGCTGCTGCGGGGCCTGCGGCAGCGGTCGTCGTTGGGGCTCAGGTGGTGGGTGCGGCAGCGACCGCGGGGCCAAAACTTGGCGGCAAGGTCGGTGATGCTGCGGAAGGGCACGCGGCAGGGGCCGGTGAGACCGTGCAACCCGCACCACCACCGCCCGCACCGAGTCACACGCCGACCGCACCACCGGCACGACCGGCACCATCGCCGCCGCCTGCGCCGTCGCCGAAGCCGTCTGCCGGGAAGGAGTAAGAACTGATGTCGACTCAACAGAACACGAGCAGTGCAGGGTTCGGGTTGCGGGCGGTGCAGTTCTCCCGCCTCACCCGCCGCGGCATCCTCCTCGGCCTCTCCCTCCCGCAACTCATCGTCCTCGCCACAGGTGTCCTCTCCATCGTCGGTGCCCTCTACGCCGGCGGCGGGATACTGCTGGCCTGGACCACACCCATCTGGCTCCTCTCCGCCGTTCTCGCCTGGACCCCGGTCGGGGGCCGGAAACTCATCGAATGGGTGCCCGTCACCTTCCGGTGGGCGGCGCGCACGCAGGCGCGGCAGACGGTGTTCCGGCGGAGCGTCGTGAAGCCTCGCCCTGCGGGCACGCTCGCCCTTCCGGGTGATGCGGCGTCGCTGCGGGAGTGGGAGGACCCGGAGACGGGTGCAGCGATGATCCACGACCCCCATCACCAGACCCTCACCGCGATCGTCGGCGTCTCACATCCCGCGTTCGTGCTCCTCGACCCCGGCGAGCAGGAACGCCGCGTCGCCACCTGGGGTCGGGTACTCGCCACCACCTGCCGGTCCGGGCGGATCGCCCGCCTGCAAGTGTGCGAACGCACCCTTCCCGATGGGGGTTCCGGGCTGGTCGAATGGTGGCAACGCCACGGCACCGATGACGGCTCCTGGACCTCCACCGTGTACCGGGAACTCATCGACCGTGCCGGTCCCGCCGGGGAACGCCACGCCACCACCATCAGCCTCGCCCTCGACCTCAAAGCCTCAGCCCGCCAAGTACGCACCAACGGCGGCGGCATCAAAGGTGCCGCCGCCGTCCTCCGGCAGGAGATGACGACGCTCGTGACGGCGTTGCGGGCGGCGGAGCTCACGATCACCGGGTGGCTCACCCCCGCACAGGTCGCGGTGATCCTCCGCGCCGCCTACGACCCCGCTACCGCCGCGATCCTTGAACGGAATAGCGACATCGGGCGCTCCCTTGCGACTGCGGGACCGGTCGCGGTCACCGAGTCGTGGGATCGGCTCAGGTCGGATTCCGCGCACCATGCGGTGCTGTGGGTGTCGGAGTGGCCGCGGTCGCAGGTGTATCCGGGGTTCCTCGCCCCGGTGTTGTTGTCGTCGGGGATTCAACGTTCTTTCTCGCTGGTGTGCACGCCGATCCGGTCGGATCAGGCAGCCCGTGACATCAGGAAGAAGAAGACCGAACTGATCTCGGACGCTGCGCAGCGGCAGAAGATGGGGCAGATCGAAGACGCCTCCCAAACCGCCGAATACGGTGACGTACTCCAACAAGAAGCCGACCTCACCGCCGGCCACGGCGTCCTCCGCTACACCGGCCTCATCAGCATCTCCGCCCCAACCCCGGAAGAACTCGACACCGCGGTCGCCGCAATCGAACAGGCCGCCATCCAAGCCTCCTGCGAGACCCGGCGCCTGGTCGGGCAGCAGGCACAAGCCTTCACTGTCGCAGCGTTGCCGCTGTGCCGCACCGTCTGAACGACAGGAGCCCGTCATGTCGACTTTCCAGAACCCGACCGTGGACGCCGCCGAAGCGTCCGAAGCGCTCCGTGGGCTCGCACACGCCTCCCGGGTGTTCGAGGACCCCGCCGACACCTATGCCGTGCTCGGTGATCTGCTTGCTGGGGTGCGCTCCCTCCGGCAAGTGCTCGACCAGCTCGCCACCGCCCACCTCAAGCACCGGGTGCGCGCGCACGACGACGCCGGGGATAAGACCGCCGGTGCGACCGACGCTCTCGCCGCGACCGCTGAGCTGCAGCAGGCCGCGGCGTTGCTGGACGGGGTACACGACCGGGTGGATACGGCAATGGCTGCCTCGGGGCGGATCTCCTGGTATCCCGCCCCTACAGCACCGGGGCCGGTGTCGCGGTGGGTGAGCGTCGTGTTCTTGGAAGGCCAGGACGCCGACGAGGTGCTGACGATCATCGACCGCGACGGCGCTGATACCGCTATCGAGCACCTGGCCGGGTTCGACATGGGCGAAGAGACCACACAGGCTGCACTCGTCAACGGGTACGTCTACGACACCATCCCCACCGGCCCCCTCGACCGCACCACCACCACAGGTACTTACACGCTGACGTACAACCATGACCACGGGCACGTCTCCCTACACCGCGCACACCCGGAGGCTCAGGAACCGACCGCTGAGGCTCCGACACCGAGGCGGGCACCAGCACAGTCGCGGGCACGTCGGCCGGCCCCACGGGTTGAGGAGGATGATGACTGGTTCGCGCCGTCGCAGTCGCAGTCGTCGTCGGTGTCTCGGGGGCGGGCGCTGTGAGCGAGCCCCAGAAGCTCCATACTGCGGCGTTGGTCAAACCGGCCGGGGAACGCCGCCGACAGCGGAAAGCGCGGAAGCACGCCGCTGCGAAGATCGAGACCAACGCCCGCAGAGCCGAGCAGACAGCGGAGCGTGAACGGGTCGCGGCCGAGCGTGCCGAACGCCGCAACACCACCTACCTGCCCGCCGCCGGCGAACCAGGCGCGGCAGCGCTGCGAACACCGGGGCGGTTGCGGTTGCCGCGGCACCAGGACACGTCCGCGACACTCGCGGGCGCGTACCCGTTCCTTGCCGAAGGTGGCCTCGGCGCCGACGGCGTGTTCATCGGCCAAGATCTGTACTCGGGCGGATCGTTCGTCTACGACCCCTGGACCCTGTACGCCCGTGGTGTCATCACCGCACCCAACATCGTCCTGGCCGGGATCGTCGGCTCCGGGAAGTCCTCACTCGCCAAGAGCCTCTACACGAGGTCGATCCCGTTTGGTCGTCGCGTGTATGTGCCTGGGGATCCGAAGGGTGAGCATACGGCGGTTGCGGAGGCGGTTGGTGGGCGGGCGATCGTCCTCGGGCATGGGCTTCGCAACCGGCTCAATCCGCTTGATGAGGGCCACCGCCCGTCTGGGGTGAGTGATGTGGAATGGGCGGCGCAAGTCGCGTCGCGGCGCCGTGAACTTATCGGTGCGCTCGCAGAGACTGTGCTGGACCGGGTGTTGTCGCCGTTGGAGCACACCGCGATCGACCTCGCTCTGAGAGATACCGTCCGTTCCAGCGACGTGCCGATCTTGCCGATGGTGGTCGACCGCATCCTCGGCCCCGACTCTGCGACCGACACGGATGGCCGGCTGGCGGAGGATGGCCGGCTCGTCGGCCACGCCCTCCGCCGTCTCGTGGCGGGTGATCTTGCGGGGTTGTTCGATGGGCCGTCGACGGTCAGGTTCGACCCGTCACTGCCGATGGTGAGTTTGGACTTGTCGCGCGTGGCGGAGAACAGCACGTTGATTTCGGTGTTGATGACCTGCTCCAGCGCGTGGATGGAGTCGGCGCTGATGGACCCGAACGGTGGGCACCGGTGGGTGATCTACGACGAAGCCTGGCGACTCATGGCCTACCCAGCGCTCCTGCGCCGCATGGACGCGCAATGGCGGTTGGCGCGGCATTACGGGATCGCGAACATGCTGATTTTCCACAAGCTCACCGACCTCGACAACGTCGGCGACTCCGGCTCCGCGATGCGCGCCCTCGCGAACAGCCTGTTGGCGAATGCGGAGACGAGGATCATCTACCGGCAAGAACCCGACCAGCTCGGAGCCACCGCCGCAGCCCTTGGACTCACGGGCACCGAACAGAAACTCCTCCCCGGGCTTGGCACCGGGCAAGGACTCTGGCGCATCAAAGAACGTTCCTTCGTCGTCCAGCACCAACTCCACCCCGCCGAGCTCGCAGCATTCGACACGACCGCGAGGATGAAGGGCTAAATGCTTAGGTTCAGGATTTCTGAACCTTGATTCCGCGTGATTCGGCGAGTCTCAGCCGATTGGTGGGGCGTTGTGAGGGTGTAAGTTCCGGCGCCCTCCGATCCTCTCGTGATGACTGTTTCGGCGTGCTGGTTCGTACCTATCCCTCGATTGATTCGCCATGAACGAGGGAGCAGCACTAATGGATACGATCAACGAGCTGGCAGCAGATGAGCGCACAGCGAGGATCATCCTCGCGGTCGCGTCCGAACCAGGTGACGCGGTGACGGGGCGGATGATCCGCACCGTCGGCGCATCCGAGACCATCGCCCGCGTCCTCGCCGATGAAGTCCCACCCCGGCCGGATGGTGACACCTGGCAGCGGCGCCTCGCACCACGCATCGACCTCGCGCAGACGCGACGGGTGCTTGCTGAGACGGAGCGGCCTGGGATGCGGGTGTTGATCCCTGGCGATGCTGAATGGCCTGCCGGGGTCGACGCGCTCGGTGATGGTGCACCGGTGGCGTTGTGGGCGAAAGGTGACATCGGGCTGCTGAGCCGGCCGGTGTGGGATCGCCTCACCGTCACCGGGGCCAGGGCGTCCACCGCTTACGGGGAGCACGTCACGACGGAGTTGGTGCAGTCGGCGGTCGCCGACTCCCGTGTGGTGTTTTCGGGCGGCGCGTATGGGATCGATGGTGCCGCACACCGTGCCGCACTCGCCTCCGATGGTTCAACGGTCGCGGTGCTCGCAGGCGGCCTGGATCGGCCGTACCCCGTGGGGCATGCTGATCTCTTTACTCGTGTCGGCAAGGACGGGCTGTTGCTCTCGGAATTGCCGCCGGGTGCGGCTCCGACGAAGTGGCGGTTCCTGCAACGCGGCCGGCTTCTCGCCGCGCTCTCCGGGAGCGTCCTCATCGCGGAAGCCGGCTACCGTTCCGGCACCCTCCACACCGCCGCCCGTGCATCAGAGCTCGGCCGTCCGGTCGGTGCGATTCCCGGGCCGATCTCGAGCGCCACGTCCACGGGGTGTCATCGGTTGCTGCGTGACGGGCTCGCCGCGGTGGTGACTGGCTATGACGATGTGCGGGAGTTGCTGCATGGGGTTCGTGATCGGGCTCACCGTGCCGTGCAGGAGCGTGCGGGGCTCGAGTCCGACCCCCTCGATGCTGGGCCGCCGGCGCAGGGTCGGGATTTGCGGGGGCCGGTGTTGTGAGGCGGGTGGTGCACCTGGTGTGAAGGCGGCCGGCTCGTGTCGCTGATGAACAAACACCAGGAGGTATCTCGTGTCAGGATCACTCGCCCACATCACGCAGCCGGAGGCTGCGCCACCCAGAACGGGGGTGCGTCGCTGGCTGTCAGCACTGCTCGCGCTCCTGGTCATCGCGGGTTCTTTCGCGCTCGGCCCCCAGGCTGCCCATGCTGGCAGTGAAGGGGTTGGGTACTGGTCAGATGGTGCGTTCCTTGGTGCGTACAACACGGATGTGGATGGCCGGCAGGCGTACTGCGCGGACTTGGACGCGGACCCGCCCTACGGCAACACATCGGGGCCGGAACGGATCACGTCACTGGATTCGTTGTCGCGGCAGCAGCTTGCCGAGTTGAACTATGTGATGGATCGGTGGGGGCAGTCGGGCGATCCGAATGTCACCGCCGCGGTCGCGCTGCATGTGTGGTCGGTGGCGAGCCCTGGCCGGTATAACTCGCACGGCATGTCCGGTGACGATTACTACATTGCCCGCGCCCCTGCGTCGGAGCGGGGAACGATCCTCGCGAACCTCGCCGCGATGCGGCAGGAGGCTGCTGCAAACGCGGTCACCGACCCGTCACTGTCGCTATCGCTTGAGATGTCGGATCAGTACGCGGGCACCCTCACCGTCGCCACCCACCCCGCAGGACTCACCGGCGCGGCGACCTTGTCGGATGCGGTCTTCGCTGACCGTTCCTCGGCGCGCACGATCGGCACCGGAGCGCACCCGATCACCGGCACCCCCGCAGACGGTGTCCCGTCCTACCGGGTCGGCGCATCGATGAACATCGATGCAGCCGGATATGGTGCAGCCCTCGATCTCTACACGACCCCAGGGAAGCAGCGCCTCATCGCCGCCGTCACCGGGTCATCCACCGGGCTCTCGGCGTCGGCGGAGTCGCCGCTGATCGAGCTTGATTTCCAGCCGGAGATCACCACCCAGGTCACCTCCCGCTACGTCGCTGAGGGTGATGCGTTCGTGGATGGGCTCACGGTGTCGGTGTCGAAGGGCACCTGGATTCACCTGGGCGGCAACCCGATTGAAGTGACGGCGACCGGCACCCTGTATGGGCCGTTCGATGAGCAGCCGACCGAAGCCGACACCCCACCCGCCGGAGCCCCCGTCGCAGGCACCGAGACGGTGACGTTGACGGGTACGGGGTCGTATACGTCGCCGGGCACGATCGTTGCGCCGGAGTCGGGGGTCTACACGTGGGTGTGGAGCATCGACAAGGCCGCGCACGGTGAGAACGCGAAGTACCTCACCGACTCATTCACCGACCGCTTCGGCCAAGTCACCGAGACGTCAGTGGTGCCGTTCCAACCCGACGCTATTTCGGAAGCAGACCAGCGCCTCGCCGTCCCCGGCGACGCACTCACCGACACGATCACCGTCAGTAGCAGCAATGGTGCGTGGTTGAAGAAGGACGGCGCTTTCATTCCGGTGGTGTTCGAGGGCACCGCCTACCAGGTACCCGGCACGCTACCCCCGGCACAGAACGCCGCGATCGACCCGAACGCGGTGCCGCTCGGCACCGTCACGGTCACCGCCGACGGCCCCGGCGTCTACACATCGCCGCCAGTCATCGCACCAACGGGCGGGTTTGTGACCTGGGTGTGGGAGGTTCGGAAAACTACGCAGCCGGAGTGGGTGCGCGACTACCTCGCCACAGACTGGGCCGACGAGTACGGGATCAGCGTGGAGACGACGTCGGTGCGGTGGCCTGTCACGGTGACCTCGCTGATGCGGGAGTACAACGTGCACCCCGGCGGACGCGCCTTCGATATGATCACCGTCACGGGGTTCCCGGCGAACCACGGCGATTTCGCCGGCGACGGCTACTGGAATGCCGACGTTGACGAACTGCATCACACCGTCTACGGCCCCTTCGCCACCGACACTGAACTCACCGACGATCTCGACCTCACCAGCGCGCCGGTGCTGGCGGAGCTTGTGACGCCGGCACGGAATGGGGTCTACAAGCTCGGGTACACGGATGAGGACAAGATCGTGCCGACCGAGCCCGGCTTCTACGTCCTCGTCACCACCTTCACAGGCGATGACCGGGTGCAGCCGTATGCGTCGTCTCCGGCGGATGTGCTGGAACGCTTCTACGTCCCACCCACCGGCACCGACGTCCCCGTGTCGGTGGTGACGCAGGCGACATCGGAAGCGTTCGTCGGTGAACCGTTCTCGGATACCGCGCTCGTGCAGGGCACGAAGATTCCCGACGGCGCCTATCTGGTGTTCCGCGCCTACGGCCCCCACCCGGCCGACGCCGGAGCCGTGTGTGAGGTGCCGTTCTACGAGAGCGAGGAGATCCCGGTCACCCAGGCCGGTGTCTACCGCTCCGGCACCACCACCGTCACCGAGCCGGGGAACGTGTACTGGGTCGAATCCCTCTACAACGCCGACGGCGAGATCATCGCCGAGGGTGTGTGCGGTGCGCCGGGTGAGACGACGGTCGTGAAGGATCAGCCAGAGGAGCTGACCGTGAAGACCAACGCTGTCTCGACCGTGGAACTGGGTGATCCGGCGCATGATGTCGCGACCGTCACCGGCACCGTCCCCGACGGGGCACGCCTGGTGTTCGAGGCGTACCGGCAGGACAGTGACATCGCGAGCTGCACCCCGAAAGAACTCGTCTTCACCTCCACAGTCATCGAGCTAAATGGTCCGGGTGAGTATCGCTCCGACGAGGTGATCTTCGAGACGGCGGGCACCTACTACTGGGTGGAGACCGTCACCGGCAAGGACGGCACGATCCTGCACCGTGGGGTCTGCGGCGCACCGGATGAGACCACCACCGTCACCGACACCCTGGAACAGCCAAGGACTCCGGACACTCCGGGTGAGCTTGCGCACACCGGCGGCGGCGGCGACTGGTGGCCGATCGGACTTGCCGGTGGGCTGATCGCCGCGGTCACCGGTGGGGTGCTGCTGTTCGGGCGTCGCCTCGCGATCGCCCGCGAACGCACCGGATACGTCTGTGACGAGGACCTGTCGTTCGAGGAGTTCAAGGCCCAGTTCGAGGGAGCAAAGGAGGACTAACCACAGACTGCTGACCTGCCGGCACCCCCATGGCGGGTCGGCACGGGAGGGCACGAACCACCCCCAGGTTCGTGCCCTCCCACCTGCGTTCCCGGGGGCGGTGCGGGCGCACCTGCATGGCGACACCACTGCACTCCACGGAGAGGAACCGTTCTGTGACGCCGAAGCCCCGCTACCGCCGCACCCACCCCGACCACCAGCCCCCACGCACGGTGAAAGCATCGAAGTCTGAACCAGGAGGGCCGGTCGTCGTGCCGGTGGTGGAGTTCACCATCACCGCTAATGGTTCGATGACAGTCACCGTGGACGGAGACGCGTATCAGCCGGAGCCCTTCGCACCGGGCTGGCGGCGCGAAGCGTTCCCGACAATCCTCGACGCCCTCACCGCCCAGTATCGGTCGCCGCTGCGGGTTCAGGTACACGAGGCCGACGGGTCAACGTTCACCGACATCATCACCCCGCCCCGCGAACGCCCGACCCCGAAACCCTGGCAGCCCACAACACCTGCGGCGGTGTCGCCTCCGGTGCCAGCCGCGCAGCCGGTGCTGCATCAGGTCGCAGGGGCGGGGTTCGTGCCGGGTGAGGATGTCGCCGTCGCGATCATCCACGCCCACACCGACGCCAGCACCGACGGCACCGCCCGCACCCTCCTCACCGCAGATCAAGCAGCCCTTGCGGTGACGGGTGAAGTGATCCTCCTCGGCCGCATCTCCGGCACCCTCAGCATCGGGCGAATCCGATGAGTACGCCGCGGCAGGGTGGTGCGTTTGGGGATGAGCTGGCGAACTTCGGCATCATCGCCCTCATCGCCGCCGCCGTCATCGCCGTCCTTCTCCGCGTCGCAGGAACCGTCACTGCCTGGGTCACCGGGGCCGTGCAGCCGGCGAGCGGGGTCGAAGCCGGCCTCGGCGTGCTCCTGCACCCCGCAGACCCCGGCAGCGCCCTCGGCACCGACGGGCTGAACCCGGTGGCCTACTGGATCGTCGCCGGCATCCTCATCATCGCGGTTGGGAGTGCGGGGTGGTGGGTGTGGCGGTTCTTCCGTGAGCAGTCGCGGCAGACGAAGGTCGACCCGTACCGGATCGTCGGGATCGCCACCCGCACCGACGTCACGACCGCAGCATCTGAGAAGGCGCTGTTGCGGCGGGCCGGGCAACTCCGACCCTCCATCCAGAACCCGGCCGTCACCGATGTCGGCTACCTCCTCGGCGCATCCAGAAACGTAAACGTGTGGGCGAGTGTGGAGGACTCGATTCTGCTGATCGGGCCACCTCGTTCAGGGAAGGGGCTGCATGTGGTCATCAACGCGATCCTCGACGCCCCCGGAGCCGTCGTCACGACCTCCACCCGCCCCGACAACCTCACCGCAACCTTGAAAGCGCGGAGCGCGGAGGGACGGCCATTGGCGGTGTTCGACCCGCAGCACCTCGCCGAAGGTGTCCCCGCAGGACTCCGATGGTCGCCAATCCGGGGATGCGAGGATCCGCTGACGGCGATGATCCGCGCCACCGGACTCGCCGCCGGTACCGGCCTTTCTGCTGGCGGTGTTGAGGGTGGGGACTTCTGGGAAGGGAAAACCCGCACCGCTCTCCAAGCTCTCCTCCATGCCGCTGCTCTCGATCACCGGACACCGGCTGAGTTGTTCCGGTGGACCCTCGATCCTGCCGCAGCGTCCGATGCGGTCGCGATCCTCACCGCGAACCCGAAAGCGGCGACGGGGTGGGCGGATTCGTTGCAGGCGATGATCGACGCAGACCCCAGAACCCGCGACTCCATCTGGCAAGGCGTGTCCCTCTCCCTTGCCGCCCTCGCAGACCCCCGCGTCCTCGATGCCGTGAGTCCCGGCCCGGAGGAGCGCTTCGATCCGGAGGAGTTTCTGCGTAAGCGTGGCAGCGTGTATCTGCTGGCGACGGGTGCGGGGGCGAACAACAGTGCCGCGCTGGTGTCGGCATTCGTGGAAGACCTCGTCGAAGCCGCCCGCCGCCTCGCCGCCAGATCACCCGCAGCCCGCCTCGACCCACCCCTGCTACTGGCGCTGGATGAGATCGGAAACCTTGCTCCGCTACCGTCGCTTCCGACGTTGATGGCAGAAGGTGGGGGTACGGGGATCACGACGATGCCGGTGCTGCAATCGCTCGCGCAGGCGCGGGAGAAGTGGTCGGATAACGCGGCCGGCGCGATCTGGGACGCCAGCATTGTGAAGATCATCCTTGGTGGCGCATCCAACTCCCGTGACCTTCAAGACCTCGCCACCCTCATCGGGGAACGCGACGAGATCACCGACTCCACCACGATCGGTGACCACGGCTCCCGCACTGCACAACGCTCCATCCGCCGGGTGTCGATCATGCCGCCCGACGTGATCCGCACCCTTCCATTCGGTACCGGCCTGATCCTGCTGCGCGCCGCACCGCCGATCGTCGCGAAGCTGCGTGCTTGGACGCGCCGCAAGGACGCGAGTGAGCTGCAGACGCAGCGGCGGTTGGTGGAAGAGCTGCTGCAAGTCGGCACCCCGAACACCTGAAAGTGACGAGGGGCCGGTGAGTGCACCTGAGTGACAGAGCACCCCGACCGGGGCTGCCGCTGTCACGAGGAGTGTCCAATGGCTATCCACACGCAAGAGTCTCTGTCCGGGTTCATCGCTTCCGAACCGCACCTGTCGTTCACCGAGAAAGGCGACGCGCGACTGTTCGTGAAGATCGGGCAGGAACACTACCGCAGGGAAGACGATGGCTCGTTCACGCAGACCGAGACTACCTTCCATGATCTCGTCGCGTTCCGGAAGACCGCCGAACGCGCCCACCAGCGTTTCGCGAAAGGCGACAAGTTCGTCGCTGAGGGCTACACCCACCACTACGACCGCACTGGCGACACCGGACAGACGGTCAGAGCCGAGGAGTTCGTTGCAAAGAAGATTGGGCACGACCTCGCCCGCACCCGCTACACCGTCGATCGCCCCCGACGCACACAGGCAACGGACTCGCTCGATGCCGGACTTGAGGACGCCGCACTGTCCACGGATGCCCCGCGCCGCGCGTCCGCGGGTGCCGCAACGGTCGGAAGGTGAGAGCGGATCATGGTCGATGAACTGCCCGACACGGGTGATAGCGACGCTGGTGAAATGGCGGAGGACGAGTTCGATGAGAGCTACGATCCCGACACCGACACCTCTATCTCTGACGACGACACAGCGGGTCCGCCTGGACCGGTGAACTGGAACCTCCTCACCGCCGATGCTGCGGAAGAAGAATGGCTCGCACTCAACGAATGGGTGCACTGGCTGCGCCACACCTACGGCCTCCCCGTTGCCGTCTGCCCGCCGTTCTGGCACCGCCACCCAGCCTTGGTGTGGGAACTGTCCGCGTTGCACATCCACTGGCTGTGCGCGATCCACCCCGAAGCGAAGGGCAGCGCGATGCTCGTCTGGCACCGCGACTTCACCGAAGCCCAAGAACGCCTCCGGCACTGGACCGCCGCCTGCGGCACACGCCTGACCACTGACCGCCCCACTCGCCGCATCGCCTGGCCCGGCGAACCGGATACAGGCCCCATCGAAGACATCGTGATCTCGAACCGAGAGGAAGACTTCGTTGAGTTCATGCACGCCGATGTGGAAGCGCGCCGGCGTGCCGAGGATCAGTTCATCGCAGGGCTCGTCCTGAGAACGGGGGAAGTGCCATGAGCAGGGGTGACCGCAGGCGGGGTGAGGACAGACGCTTCACCGTCGAGGCAGTGCCGCGCAGTCAACCTGACTTGCATAAGCTCGCGCAGGTGTTCCTCGGCATGGCCGTCAGCAGATCGAAGACGAACGACGCGCCCACGCCGGATGCCACCGATCCTGGGCGTTCTGAGCCCGACAAAGTAGAATAGAACCGACGCCACGGCCTTACCGGGCCGGGTGCGCAGTCTCTTTGCCCTTGTGGCTTACCCCGGTTCCTTTCCGGCGGACGTGTTTCCCATTTACGAGTCGCACCGCGTGACGCTTCGCCGTCGCGTTGGCTCCCACCCATCGGTGAGAGGAAACACGACTCATGACTCTGGCACCCCCAGCACCACCCACCAGCATCGACCGGCTCGGCGAGACCACCACCCTCGCTGTCTCCTACCTTCGTGTCTCCACCAAGGAGCAGGCAGAGCGCGGTGGCCGTGACGAGGGATTCTCGATCCCCGCGCAACGCGACGCGAACCTCCGCAAGGCCCGCGATTTGAACGCGATTGTCGTGGAGGAGTTCATCGACGCGGGTGAGTCCGCGCGCAAGGCCGACCGGCCAGAGCTGATGCGGATGATCGAGTACGTCACGACGCACCAGGTCGCGTACTGCATCGTCCACAAAGTCGACCGGCTCGCACGCAACCGTGCCGACGACGTAGCGATCCACCTCGCGCTCAAAGACGCTGGAGTGATCCTCGTGTCCGCAACGGAGAACATTGACGAGACCCCGTCAGGGATGCTGCTGCACGGCATCATGTCCACGATCGCAGAGTTCTACTCCCGCAACCTCGCCAACGAGGTGGCCAAGGGCATGACCCAGAAAGCCGCCACCGGCGGCACCGTTGGTCGTGCCCCCATCGGCTACCTCAACGTCCACAAGCGTGACGAACTCGGCCGCGACGTTCCCACCGTAATCCCGGACCCCGACCGCGCTGCTTTGGTGCGGTGGGCGTTCGAGGCGTACGCGACGGGGAACTACTCGACCTCGATGCTGCACAGCGAACTTGTTGACCGTGGCCTCACGACCGTGCCGACCCCGAAGCGGCCTGCGAAGGCTCCGGGGCTGTCCACGATCCAGCAGATGCTCTCCAACCCCTACTACAAAGGCGACGTGATCTTCCGTGGCGCCCGCTACGACGGACTCCACGAACCGCTGGTGAGCGCGGAACTTTGGTATCGAGTGCAGAACGTCCTCACCGCACGCCAGGTGTCCGGGGAGAAAACTCAAACGCACGAGCACTACTTGAAGGGCTCCGTCTACTGCGGTGACTGCGGTTCCCGACTGATGGTCACTCATGCGAAGAACGGCAAGGGCGTCGTCTACCCCTACTTCATCTGCGCAGGCCGGCACTCCAAGCGCACGAACTGTGTCCGTCAGGCGATGCCGATCGAGCACATCGAGCGACAGGTCGAGGACTATTACCGGCGGGTGCAGATACCCGAGCACGTCGTCACCGCGCTGCGGCACATGCTCGTGCGCCAGTTCGATGACCTCCACGCCGCAAACAAAGCAGAACGGCACACCCACGCCGTCGAGCGTGACCGGCTCCGTGACGAGCGCCGGAGCCTGCTCCATGCCCACCACGCCGGTGCCGTCCCGCTGGACCTCCTCAAAGAAGAGCAAGACCGCATCGGGCGCCGGCTCGCATTCCTCGATGCGCAGATCGACGCGGGGCAGATCGAGTACGACCAGGCCAAGGCGCACCTTGAAGACTGCCTCACCCTGGCCGGTGACATGCACGTGATCTATATGAGTATTGACGACTCATTGCGACGCATCTGCAACCAAGCGTTCTTCGAGCGCATCCACGTCTACGAGGTCGAGAACGCCGACCGGGTGGAAGCGGAGCCGGGTGAGCCGTTCGACACGCTGCTCGACCCGGCAGTCCACGCGGCAGCGCTGGCCTATGAGGCCAGCGTGCGCGCGGGTGAGGATGTCAAACCTGCAGATGTCGCATGTTTGAACATCGACACTTGGGTGGGCCCGGCGGGGCTCGAACCCGCGACCCGCGGATTAAAAGTCCGATGCTCTGCCAACTGAGCTACAGGCCCCTCAACTAATCTACATGGTTCTGAGCCTCCACGGAGACACGGGCGGCGAGTTGCGCACTTCACCGGCCGCATGCAATCCGAGAGGCGTTAAGTTTCACCCGGTACATTGACATCAGACCCCAGCATTCCCGCGCAATTTGAGGAGACTCATGGCTCTGTACATTGACAAGACCGTTCCAGAAGCTTGGAAAAGCGCTCAACAGTTTTCGGTGGCAATTGACGAGGCCGTGGCCGCGAGCGAACTCGCCGAGAGCGAAGCCGAGCTGATCAAAGTGCGTGCCTCGCAACTCAATGGCTGCGCGTTCTGCCTCGATCTGCACTCCCGCGAAGCTCGCGAGTCAGGGATCACCACGCAGCAGCTCGACGTACTGCCTGCGTGGCGCGAGTCGACGCTCTTCACCGAGCGCGAACGCGCGGTACTCGCCATTGCCGAGGCCGCAACACAGCTCCCCCTCAATGAAGAATCACGCGCGGACCTGGCGGCCTCACGAGCGTTGCTCGGCGACCACAGCTACGCCACCGCAGAATGGGTGGCGGCATCGATCAACCTGTTCAACCGCATTTCGATCTTGAGCGAGCATCCGGTGCGCCCAAGAGACGCTACGGGAAACATTATTCGATAGTGCAGGGGCCGGGCTGATCCAGCGCTTCACTTCTATCGTACCTGGGCAAGTTGGGCGGCTGCTGCACATGAATTGGTGCTCTGCTGCGTAGAATCGCAGGGCGGCACGCAACTGCGAGGCCGAAATCTGACTCCTCGACGCTCGAAAGGATCAGCGTGACGACTGAGCACCACCGGCCAGTGTTGCAACCCTCATCTACCTTCGACTGGATTATCGGCAGCGACGAGGCCGGGGCGGCGCAGCACCTTGCTCAGGAGACTTCTTGGGCGCTGCTTGACCGGGTGCGTCGCGTGGCAGACCCTGAGGTGGTTGAACGCGTGGTCGGCCTCGCCTCGGGTGAGGGCATCGATGACATTGCCGAGTTGTGGTCGCATTCGAGCGCCCACTCTCTTGCGGGGCAGCTGTGGCGCATCTATCTGCTGCGCCGGATCGTGCACGCCGATCCCGAGGGCACGGCAGAACTGTTCAGATTCGGTCAGGCAGTATCGCAGACGATTGATCCTGTGGTTGCCGGGGTCGAGGATCCGATTGCGCCGGAGTCAATCGCGGCGCTCTGCGACACGATCCTTCGGGGCGTGTTCAGCGGGAACCTCGCGATTGCGCTCGAACGCGCTGCGAGTTATTGCCGCGTCATGTCTCTCGGCGCGGCCGCAATCGCCGATGAACGTGACCGGATCGACGAGGGGCACGCAAGCGAGTTGACCACTCGCGCGCTGCGATACTCTACCTTCGCCAATGAGCTCCAGGCCGGGGCGCGGCGATGGCGCGAGGGCACTCTCGGCTAGTGCGCGTCTGAGAGACGCGCACGCGCTGCACCCGCACGACCGAGACCCGCACGCACCACACCCGCACGACCGAGACGCGCACGCGCTGCACCCGCACGCGCGAGTGCCGCGGCCTGACTGACACCTCAGCTTCCCGTCATCGGGTAGAATTGTCTTGCCGGGCCGCAGTAACCCCGGGCTCCAATTTTCGCCGCTTCGAGCGGCCTTCCGCCGAGAGGCGTTCTGCGGCTCGGTTATTTCGTCCTTATGCTTAGAACATACGCAATTCTGCGGATCCCACATGTCTGAGCCCGAGGAGCGACGATGACGTTCAACGACAACGCGCGGATTGACACCAGCAAGGTGCAGCGTCGCAAGGGTGGCCGCACCGCAATGATCGGTGGCGGCAGCCTGGTCGGCGTGCTGGTGCTGTTCATCGCTTCCCAGCTTCTCGGCGTCAACCTGATGCCACTCGCCGATATGAACTCCACTTCAACACCTTCCAGCGAGCAAACCGTTGACCTCTCACACTGCAAGAGTGGTGCGGCAGCAAACGAAGACGACAACTGCCGCATGGCGGGCGCCGCCGACTCACTCGACGTGTATTGGGATGGCATGCTGGGCGATGGCTATCAGCTTCCCGGGGTGGTGCTCTATACGGGCAGCACAAGCTCTGCCTGCGGCACGGCATCGACTGCGGTGGGGCCGTTCTATTGCCCAAGAGACGAGTCGATCTACGTCGATACCGAGTTCTTCAAATCACTGCGAAGCGACTTCGGGGCGACAGCAGGCCCGCTCGCGCAGATGTATGTGCTCGCGCATGAGTGGGGCCATCACATTTCACATCTCACCGGCACGCTTGGGAAGGTGGGCAATGACACCGGCCCAACTTCAGGCTCGGTGCGATTGGAATTGCAGGCCGACTGCTACGCGGGCGCATGGGTGAAAGACGCTTCAAGCGTGAAGGATGCGGCAGGCACTGCCTTCATGAAACCGGTGACCGCTGCGGAAATCGCTGATGCGCTCAACGCTGCGGCAGCGGTGGGCGATGACCACATTCAGCAGCAAGCAGGCCAGTCAGTAAACCCAGACGGATTCACTCACGGCACTTCTGAGCAGCGACAACGCTGGTTCCAGACCGGCTATGAGTCGGGCCCGGGAGCATGCGACACCTTCGCGGTAAGCGCCGCAGCGCTCTAGCTGCAGTTTCCCGCGAAGGTCGTCATTTCGGGCTCACACGATCACAGCGCGTCGCGACACCGCTACGAGGCCGCGGCAGCTGCCCTCGCCGCGGCGGGAAGCGCCTCAGCAATTCGGCTGATTGTCTGCTCGTCATGCGCTGCGCTCACAAACCAGGCCTCAAATGCACTTGGCGGCAGGTTCACACCACCGGCCAGCATTCCGTGGAAAAACGCACGGTGTTTCGTGGTGTCTTGGCTGAGCACCTGGTCGTAATTTGCTGGCGCAACGGGGAAATCGCCAAAGAGCACACTCATCAGCGTGCCAGCGCGCTGCACACGGTGCGCCACACCCGCATCGCTCAGCGAGCGGGTCACTTCAAGTTCAAGTGCGTCTGCGGCTGCGGTAAGCCTGTTGTAGGCTCCGGTATCTGCGCCGCGCAGCGTGGCAAGGCCAGCCGCGACCGCGAGTGGATTCCCGGAGAGGGTACCGCCCTGGTAGACAGGACCGAGCGGCGCGAGCAGATCCATCAACTCGGCGCGACCACCGAGCGCGGCAAGCGGCAGGCCCCCACCAACAACCTTTCCAAAGGTGAAGAGGTCTGGCCGCACACTCGCTGGCATCGATTCTCGCTCAATACCCCAATAACCGGATGGGCCCGCACGGAATCCAGTGAGCACCTCGTCAGCAATCACGAGTGCGCCGTTTCGATGCGCGAGGGTAATCAGCGCCTCGGTGAAGCCGGGCGCTGGCGGCAGCACCCCCATATTCGCTGCCGCCGATTCAGTAATAATTGCGGCGATCTGGCCCTCGTGCTGCGCAAAGGCATCTGCGATGGCGACAGGGTTGTTGTAGGGCAGCACCAGCGTTTGAGCCGCGGTCGCCTCGGTCACGCCTGCTGATCCGGGCAGCCCGAAGGTGGCAAGACCAGAACCGGCTGCAGCCAGGAGACCATCGGAATGCCCGTGGTAGTGGCCAGCGAATTTGATGATGAGCGGGCGACCGGTGGCGCCTCGCGCAATACGGATCGCGGTCATGGTCGCTTCGGTGCCGGTTGACACCATACGCACCCGTTCAACCTCTGGCATCCTGGCGATAATTTCTTCGGCGAGTTCAGCTTCTGCCGGCACCGAAGCGCCAAAGCCAAGACCACGCGCCGCAGCCTCCTGGACGGCGGCGACAACGGTAGGCTCGGCGTGGCCAAGCAGAGCTGGCCCCCACTGCCCCACCAGATCGACATACTCATTGCCGTCGGCGTCGGTGACCGTCGCACCAGATCCGCTCACAAAAAATCGCGGAGTGCCACCGACAGAACCGTAGGCTCGAACCGGCGAGTTCACGCCACCAGGAATGACTCTCGCAGCCCGGGCCGCAAACTCAGCGGAGCGTGCGGTGTGCTGTGCAGAAGTGGTTTCGTGTTTCGAATGGTTCATCGGATCCACCCCGCAAGCTCGGTCGCGAAATAGCTCAGAATGGCATCCGCTCCCGCACGCTTGATGCCGAGCATCGACTCTTCAATGACTCTGCGGCGGTCGATCCACCCGTGTGCTGCGGCTGCCTCAATCATCGCGGCTTCACCTGATACCTGGTAGGCCCACACCGGCACTGAGCTGGTCGCTGCAACATCAGCGAGCACGTCAAGGTAGCTCATGGCTGGTTTCACCATGACCACATCTGCCCCCTCGGCGATATCAAGCTCAACCTCGCGCAGACCCTCGCGGCGATTGCCCGGGTCCATTTGATATCCGCGGCGGTCGCCGGTGAGCTGAGAGTCAACGGCCTCCCGAAACGGGCCGTAAAACGCCGAAGCGTACTTGGCCGAGTATGCGAGGAGCGCGGTCTGCTGAAACCCGCGCTCGTCAAGGGCAGCACGAACGGCAGCAACCTGGCCGTCCATCATGCCAGAAAGGCCCAGCAGCGCTGAACCTGCCTCTGCCTGGGCGAGTGCCATTGCCTGGTACCGCTCGAGCGTTGCATCATTGTCCACGCCAGCAACCGCACCGGGGGTTTCTGGTTCCGCGAGCACCCCGCAGTGCCCGTGGTCGGTAAATTCGTCGAGGCACAGATCGGTCTGCACCACGAGCGAGTCACCCGCTTCGGCAACCACCGCGCGAGTGGCCACATTCAGAATGCCCGCCGGATCGTCGGCCGCACTGCCGATGGCGTCGCGCACCTCGGGAATACCAAACAACATGACGCCGCCAACTCCCGCCTCCGCCGCTTCAGCGACGGCGCCTCGCAGCGAATCAATGGTGTGCTGCACCACCCCCGGCATCGAGGTGATCGGGTGAGGCTCTGAAATACCCTCACGCACAAACAGTGGCAGCACCAGCTCGTTCGGGTGCAGCCTGGTCTCGGTTGTGAGCTTGCGCAGCGCGGGAGTGGCGCGCAAGCGGCGCGGACGGATGGTGGGAATCATTGGTGGTTCCTCTGGTTCGTGCGTTGAGTGGGAAAGTATCGAGCCTGTTTGGGCGCGTGAGGTGGGGCTGCGTGGGATCGGGGCGCGCAGGATCTGGGCCTGCCCGATACGCGCGTGGCCAATCAGGGCGAATGTGTGCGCCGCTCGCAATAGGCGGCAAGTTCTTCGACGACACCCTCAGCGGTGTGCTCAGAGGCGATCACATTTGGTGGCATTTTGAGGCTCGTCAGAATGCGCGCGGTTGGCTGACCAATGGCCGCAATAATGGTGCGCTCTGGCAGTGGAGCAAACCGAGTTGCGATTGCACGGGCACCCGAAGCGCTAAACACCAGCACAGCTCCGAGTTCACTCGCCAATGCGGCATCACTGATTGGTTCGGCGGGGGCCGGAGCGGTGCAATACGCGGTGACCCTGATCGCGTCATGTCCTGCCTCGCGCAGTGCGCGTTCGAGGGTTGCGTCGGCGATTTCGGAGAGCGGCAGCAACACCCGAGCGCGGCCTGGTGCGCTTTCGGAGAGTTTGGCAAGAAGCGCCGCGGCAAGGGCCTCTCCCGTGTACTCATGCTCTGGTATCAAGTCGACGCGGAAGCCCGCCTGCGTCAGTGCTTTTGCCGTTGCCGGGCCAACCGCAGCGATCGACCCAATGTCCGATCTCGCGCCCGTTTCAATGAGCACCTCCACTGTTCTGGCGCTGGTCACAACGAGCCAGTCAAAATAGCCGTCGTTCCAGAGTGAGACCGCATCGTACAGTGCCGCGGAGTCGTCTGGTTCTGTGTGTCTGATCAGCCGCACCAGCACTGGCGCACCGCCACGCTCGCGCACGAGTTCACCGATCTCTTCGCCTGCTGATCCATCGCGTGGAACCAACACTCGCATGCCAGCGAGCGGTTCCGCGGCGCTCATCGGGTGCCCCGAATCGGTGCGAGTTCTTCAGCGCCACGCGCGAGCAGTTCTGCGGCGACACGGCGGCCAAGTTCGGCCGGGGTCTCAGCCTCTGGCGCGGAGCTGTCAAACGGCAAGGCAGCGCTCGCAGTGAGCTGTTCGCTCCCGTCGAGTCGATACACCGAAGCGCTCAAGGTGAGCACGCCTTTGCTGAGCGATGCGGTTGCTCCGATGGGAGCGGCGCAACCGGCTTCGAGCGTGCCAAGGAGAAAACGTTCGGCGAGCGCTTCAGCCCGAGCCTGCGGATCGTCTAGAGCGGCAAGTGCGGTGCGGAACGGTTCGTGTGCGAGGTCGGCGCTGCGCACCTCAATAGCGAGCGCGCCCTGGCCCGGCGCCGGTGGCGCGTCGCTCAATTCAAAGCGCTCGGCGATCGAGTCGGATCGGCCAATCCGGTCGAGACCGGCCGCCGCGAGCACCACCGCGTCAAGGTCTGCGCCTACGCGTCCAAGTCGGGTATCGACATTGCCGCGCAGATCTGAGACTTCAAGGTCGGGTCGGCGCGCAAGCAATTGCGCGGCCCTCCGTGGTGATCCGGTGCCCACCTTTGCTGCGGTAGGGAGTGTCGCAAGGGTGAAGCCGTCTCTCGCGCAGAGCGCGTCACGAGGGTCGGCGCGCACTGGGACGGCGCCGAGCGAGATTCCCTCACATGGACCGGTCGGAAGGTCTTTCAGCGAGTGCACCGCGAGGTCGCACTCACCGTTGAGCAGGGCGTCGCGCAACGCACTGACAAACACGCCTGTGCCGCCGAGCTGAGCGAGCGGGGCACGCGATACATCACCGTGAGTGGTGATGATTACCAGCGCGACCTCGTAGCCGGTTGCGCTCGCAATCTGTTCGGCAACGGTGGTCGTCTGCGACACCGCGAGCGCACTGCCTCGCGTACCAACACGAATGAGTCCGGGGGCTGCCTCGACTGCACCGCTTGACCTCGTAACAAGTCCTGCGTTCGGGCGAGTGGCTGGGGAAATGGTCATTCTGGTCGAACTTCACTTTCGTGTTCGGAGAGGGAGGAATGCACGGGTTCAGCAATGAGCCGTACAAAAAGTTCTTGTGCCGCGTTGCGGGCACCCGGGATCACCGAGGCGAGGCCCGTGCCGTGCACCCAATCCCCCGCTAGCGCGACACCGCGCGGGGCGGTGATCCTCGGATGCTGCCCCGCGGGAACAGCAATCTCCCAACGCTGCCTGGCACGATCGATCACGCGCTCTTGGGCGATATCGAGGCCAAGAATGCGCGCGGCATCTTGGCGGGCGAGTTCGTAGGCTGCTGCATCATCAAGGGCAAGAGTTTCCGGCGCGCTGCCAGCACGACCGTACGACAGCCGAATCACATGCTGCCCGGGCGGGCGAAGCGCAGCTCGATCCGGCCATTTTGCGGTGACGTGAGTGAGTGCTTTTGCGCGGATCGAGGTATCGCCAGCAACAGCTGCTGCGGCTGCAGTTGCCCCTGCGGCAACGAGCGCCCCCGTGCCGCGCGGTGCCCGATCGAGCCGAGCATCATTGATGGTGAGTGCGATCACCTCAACCACGGCGTTCGCCGGGGCCTCCCCTGGCAGACTCAGCAGCGCGTGCGCGACCGGCTCTGGCACCGCGAGCAGCACGGCGTCAGCGCTGAGAAGGGTGGCACCATTCGTGTCGCGTAGTTCCCAGGAGTGCGGTGTGCTCAAGCGAAGTTCAGCGACGTTCGATCCGGTATGAATCTCACAGCCGAGACGACGGGCTTCGACGGCGAGAGCATCGACCAATGGGGCCATTCCGCCGGGCAATGCCGCGACCGCGCCCCCCGCTGCGCTGCTCGCCTCGCGCAGTCTCTTGGCCGCGCGGATCAGCGATCCCCCGCGCTGATATTCGGCCGCAAGCCCGGGAATTTCAGAGAGCCGGAGCTGTTCGGGATCTCTCGAATAGACACCGAGCGTGACCGGGCGCACAAGCCGATCGAGCACGCGGGAGCCGAGCCGCACCGAGACAAGATCTGCGAGCGTTGGATCAGCGCCAAGCTTGCCGGACCTGCCTATTGCCTGTGGCAGCCACGGTTCGATTGCGGCGCGAAGAGCACCGCCGGGACCGAGATGACGCCGAGCAGTGAGCGAGAGTGGCTGTGCCGGAATGCCGACAGCTCCTCCGCGCGGCAATGGTAGCGCTTGATCGCCCGCGAACACCCATGAACCGAGCGGTGCCGGGTGCACAATGTCTTTCTCGAGGCCGAGCTCGGCGAGAAAGCCGGTCACGACACCGCCCCTGCTCGCAAAGGCTTCGGCACCCATGTCTGCGGGCACACCAGCGAGTTCGGCAGCGCGAACCCTCCCGCCAAGCACCGTTTCGCGCTCCCAGATTGATACCCGCACGCCAGACCTGGCCAGTTCGACCGCAGCGACCAGCCCCGAGACTCCGCCACCAATGACGGCAATGTGCCGCTTTTCGGGGTCGACTGCACGCGACGCGGGTGATTCTGGAACGGTCATGGCTCAGGCTTTGGGGCTTCTCGTGTTTAGAACGCGTGCGCGAGTTCCACGATGCGGGTGAGCACCGTTGGATCGGTTTCGGGCGGCACCCCGTGGCCGAGGTTCAGAATGTGAGCTGGCGCTGCCTCGCCCTGGCGCAGCACCTCGCGCAGATGCGCGGCGAGCACACCTTCTGGAGCGCCGAGGAATGCCGGATTCAGGTTTCCCTGCAACGGAATCTTGTGGCCGAGTCGGGCACTCGCCTCATCGAGGGGGGTGCGCCAATCGACGCCAATTGCCTGCGGGTCGATCGCCGCCAGTTCTTCGAGCAGGTGACCTGAACCGACCGCGAAGTGGATGACCGGGATCGGCAAAAGCGTATCGGCGTAGCCGTGCGTTTCGGGGTGGTGGTAGCCGATGTTGCGCACGAGCGAGAGTGCGCGCACGGACGCTGGTGCGACGTGCTCGCGGTAGTCGGCGACGCTCAGCGAGCCTGCCCAAGAGTCAAAGAGCTGCACTGCGCTGGCACCGGCTTCGACCTGCGCTTCGAGGAAGACCGCGCTCAGGTCGGCGGCCCACTCAAGCAATTCGCGCCAGGTTGCGGGGTCTGCGTGCATCAGGGTGCGTGCACGGAGGTGTTCACGGGAGGGTCCTCCCTCGACGAGGTAGGCGGCCAGCGTGAACGGCGCACCGGCGAAGCCGATCAGCGGGGTGTCACCAAGTTCGGCGACAGTGAGCGAGACGGCCTCGCGGATTGGATCAAGCGCCGCGCGCAGTCGCTCTGGGCTGAACTCTGCGCGGCATCGTGCCACGTCGTTCGCGGTGCGTACCGGATCGGCAAACACTGGACCGCGTCCGGCAACGAGGTCAACGTCGACCCCGGCAAGCATCATTGGCACCACGATGTCGCTGAAAAAGACTGCGGCGTCAACTCCGTGGCGACGCACTGGCTGCAGGGTGATCTCGGCGGCGAGTTCGGGATTCACACACGCATCGAGCATGCGATGCTCGGCTCGGAGCTCGCGATATTCGGGCAGCGAGCGGCCCGCCTGTCGCATAAACCAGACAGGGGTGCGCTCTGGGCGGTCGCCTCGAAGCGCACTCATCAGCGGGGCATCACTCGTTCGACCGGAAACGAGCGGGTGGGTGTCTGCAGAAAGTTTCATCGGACGAGATGTTAGCTCATAGATCTGATGTGTAAGATCAGACGTGCTCAGCTGAGGATGATTTCCTTAACTATCCGGACAAGGAACTCACCGTTTCGGCAGCACGATACCGGCCAAAACTTAAGAAAACTCGAATGCTCTTTTCTTTTTCTTTCAGCATCGAACGCACACCGTTTGACCTGCTTGAGCAGCTTTCCAAACGCAGCGACGACATCGCTGCGGCCCTTGACGACCCGACGCTTACCGCGGGCTCCGTCGTGCTATCCACCTGCAACCGATTCGAGGTGTACGCCGAAGCCGCACCGTCGCGTGGCGACGCGCTGTTCGCGCGGATAACTGCCGCCGCTGGAATCACTGCACAACAATTGGGTAACACCCTGGTCTCCCACACTGATCGCGAGAGCGTTGAGCATCTCTTTTCGGTCGCGGCTGGCCTCAAGTCGGCCGTGGTTGGCGAAAGCGAAATCGCAGGTCAAGTGCGTCGTGCTCACGATGAAGCCCGTGCACTCGGCACGCTCACGCACAATCTTGAGCACCTTTTCCGCACCGCAACACGCACCTCACGCGAGGTCGGACACCGCACCGATATTCGCTCGTCTGGCCGCTCGCTCGTGCGACTAGCCCTGCGCATTTCGGAGGCCCGGATCCCGGCCTGGGAGCAGGCAAATGTGTTGCTGATCGGCACCGGCGCCTACTCTGGGGCGACTGTTGCCGCCCTTCACGCCCGCGGCGTGAAACAGATCAGCGTATTCTCTCAATCTGGCCGGGCCGCCGACTATGCCGCGCAGCACGAGCTCACCGCTGTTCCGGCGGAGGGCTTGACTCGCGCGCTTGCTGCAGCGGACCTCGTTGTCGCGTGCACCCGCGCCGACGATCCGGTGCTCACACCGGACTCGTTTGGCGCGCTGGCCGACGGGCTGGCAGGCTCACTGCCCGATTCGCAGGAAGGTCGTGCCAACGCCGAACAGACGCCCGGTACAGCTGAGCTGGCAGCACGGCCTTTGCTTCTGATTGACCTTGGCATGCCCCGCAACATTGATCCAGCCGTCGCAGCATTGCCTGGCATTGAATTGCTCGACCTTGAAACCATCGCGAAGCACTCTCCCGTAGAAGCGCTCAGCGCTGAGGCAGAAGCGCAAGAAATTGTGCAAGCTGCCGCTGCCGAATTCTCTGCCTCACAGGCCGAACGAGATGCCCTGCCGGTATTACTTGCGCTCCGTTCGCACGTATTTGGAATCCTCGAAGACGAGTTGTGCCGAGCGCGGAAGGCGGCGGGCGCGGCCTTTGGCACCTCCGGCGATGCGCACACCGCCGAGGGCTCGACCACTGCGGAGTTTGGCGAGGGATCTGATATCGGCAGAGCTGCCGGCTCAGCAGATAGCGGCGCAAGTGCTGCCGGTTCACCGGCTGCCACCGAGAGTGACATACGCGCCGCAGAGGTTGAGGCGGCCTTGCGCCGGTTCACCGGGAAGCTGCTGCACACCCCGATGACGCGCATTCGTACCCTTGGTCGCGAGGGCCGGGTGCCTGATGCTGCCGACGCCGTCGAAACACTTTTTGGCCTTGAACCGCATGCAAGCCAGGAGCTCTAGCTGGAGGCCCTTGTGAGCTTGTGCACGCGGGATCCCGAGATGGTCGCTAATGCAGTGTGAACCCACCTGTGGGTGACACGGAGCAAGAGCATGCGCTGCTCGCCGTGTCTTGGAGCGCGCGGTCCGGGCAGGCATGTGCGCGTGAGAGACGATGACCGAGCGGGAGGGCATTGCGGGTGCGTGCCGCCCCAGCCTCGAATACGCCGCGGTCTGTCGACGCAGCTTCATGACGACGTTCGCGCTGTGAGCTGACACCGGGTGGCGCCAAGCTCACAGCGCGAAAAGAGAAACGGGGAATGAGGAGCGCGAAACGCGAGACGCAAGGCGCGAAATGCGAGACACGAAATGCGAGACGCGAGACGCGAACCCTAGTTCGCGACGACCGTCACCGTAAATTCGAGCGGCTGGATTCCGCTTTGCTCATTGACCAGCTTGACCTTGGTGCTGCCCAATCGGAGCGCAGTCACTCCCGGATTGAATTCTGCGCCGCCTGAACTCCCGCCCTGGCTAAACTCGGCGATGCTCTCGTCAGCAATTTCTGCGGTGTAACTATCAACCGCGAGCGAATCCGTATTGATGTTGAGTACCTGACCAACGATGAGTTCAATGTTCGCACCCTGCAACTCGCTCGCGCTCTTGGTGACGGGCGCAACAATGTCTCCGCCGATGGGAGCCTCATTATTGGTGCCGTTTGAGTCGTTATTGTCTGCGGTTGATCCACCGCATGCCGAGAGCGTGACCGCGAGGAGTGCGGCGGTGCCGACTGCGATCCATTTTGTCTGATTCATGCGCATAGGTTCGCAGAGAAAACTGTGATTGCGAAGTGTGAAAGCTGAAAGTTTGCACGGCTTCGCACGACCTTGTTATTCGGCGGTTTCGCTGCTTTGGGGAGGGCGAGCGGTTTCTGCTCGCTCAGGCGCTGCTGGCGTCTGTGCTGCTGGCGTCTGAGCTGCTGGTGCCTGTGCTGTTGGAGTCTGAGCGACTGCCGCTTCTGCAGCTGGTGCCTGTGCCGCTGGCGTCTGAGCTGCCGCCGTGTCTCCGGTCTCAGCTGAGCGGCGATTTGCTCGCCAGTTTCGGAATGCCCGGAACAGTTCGATGAGGATCGGAATCCCTGGAATCAGCACGAGCACGATAATGAAGACCTCGCTGTACTCACGCACGAAGGGGATCTTCCCGAGGAAGTAACCCAGCAGGGTCACACCTACGGCCCAGAGCAGCGCGCCGATCACGTTGTAGGTGAGGAAGTGACGTCGGGTCATCTTGCCGACACCGGCAGCGGCTGGCACGAAGGCACGGAACACCGGAAGGAACCGGGCGATAATGATCGCTTTCGGGCCGTGCTTTTCGAAGAACTCATGGGTGCGCTGCACGTTCTGCGGGTTGAAGAATCGACTCTTCTCCCGTTTGAAGATGCTCGGCCCAAGCTTTCGCCCAATGGTGAAGCCAAGCTGGTCGCCCGCAACCGCTGCCACAAAGAGCACGAGACAGGTGAGCCAGATCGGAATGTTAATGATTCCGGTTGCACTAAAAAGGCCAACCGTGAACAGCAGGGAGTCTCCCGGCAAGAAGGCCAGCACCAAGACACCTGTTTCGAGAAACACGAACGCCACGGCAAGCACGAGGGCGACCCAGCCGCCAACCTCAAGAAGCTTCTCTGGATCGAGCCAATCGATACCGAGCAAGGCCGGTGGCATGGTCGCGGTCAGGGTTTCAAGTATCGCTGGCACCTAAGAAGTGTAACCTCTGCGCTCTTCAACGAGCTGAGAACCCATTATTGGCTTGAGTTTACGTAAGGAATCCATTTATCAGACAGGCAGTGTAATAATGAAAACAGTTCGCGCGTTTCCTCATTAACCTGAGTCGAAGCATCGAGCCTCCCCCCAGAGTCTGTTTCGCCCGCATGCGGCGAAACAGACGAACATTCGTGAAAGGCGCCCTCATGTCGCTACTGCACGAGGAGTTTGATTCTCCTTACAGTACACATACGCGCGATTTTGACGACAGCAGGGTTCGACTTTCGGCCCGCGCAACCATTGTCGACCGTCTGCAAGACGAGTCCGGCCGCAATCAAGCCGTACACCGCCTCACAGTCATGCGAGCCCCCGCAGGGTACGGAAAAACCCGCACAATTCAAAGCTGGCTCGGCGACGGCGACGGGCACACCGATGATCTCCGCTGGCTACACTGCACCCCAGAACAAACCGAAGACTCAACGCATTTCTGGGAAGCAGTCGCCCGCACCCTCGACTTCAAGTATTCGCGAGTAGGAGATCTTGCGAGCGCTGCGCCGCTGAGCGATCAAGTACAGGCACACACCTCCGAACTTGTCGCCCAGCTGACCAGCCCCATCACCCTGGTCATCGACGACTACCATCACGTCACGAGCGCTGAGAACGACATCGCACTCTCCCACCTCGCGGCCGCTTCACCTTTGCTCACACTCGTGATCATCGCCCGACGAGTCACCGTGCTCGATCGCACAGTGGTCACCGCCGGCACAATTGTGCGCATCGTCGGTCCAGAAGAACTCGCCCTCACGCTCACGGAGTCCATCGAACTGGCTTCCTCTCTCGGAGTGCCACCAAGCGAGGCACTCAACACGGCCCTGGAGCAAGCCGACGGCTGGCCTCTCGCCGTGCGCGCCGCACTGAATCTCGGATCAGATGAGTTCTACCACGGCGCTCCACACGATCGTCGCTGGAACGAGCACGCATCGGCCCAGAACTTTGATCCAATCGGGAATCTCGATAGTTTCGCAGTCGACGCCCTCGAGCTCCTCCCCGACCGCTCCCGCGAGCTCCTGCTTGCCACCGCTCTGCTCGACCACATCGGCATCGGAGTCGAACAGGTGAAAGAAGCCTTCGGCGAAAACCCGGAGGAAGCCGAATCAGCGGCACAGCAGCTCCTCGAACTCGGGTTGATCCTCGAAGAGTCATCTGGCGACACCGTCGAATATCGCTGCCACCGTGCAGTTTCAGCGCCGCTTCGAGCGTTTGCAGTGCGCCACGCCGATCCTGCACTCATGCGATGCGTCTATGCGGCCAGAGCCACCGCACTCGCCGTTGAGTCTCCATTCACCGCGTTCCAGCTCGCGTGCGCGGCCGAAGACTACAGCGCCGCAGAATTGCTGCTCGCCCGAAACTTCACGACCATCACCGACGAGGGCGACCTCTGCGCACAGGCGTTGCGCACCGTCCCGGAAACGCATCTCAGGCAGCATCCCACGCTGGTTGCCGGACTGCTGATGCTTGAGCTGCCACGCGAAGACACGGCAAGCTCCAGCCTGAAGTATCTGTCCTCACTGTGGAGTGCCGGGCTAGAGGCAAAACTGTCGCACGAGGAACAGGCAGAACACGACCCGATTCACAAAGTGCTGCTCTGCCAAGCAATGGTTGGCGCACGTCAAACCGGACACTTCGATAAGGCGCGAACCATCATGCGCTATCTGGAGAGCCGTCTCACCCCACAGACGATCTCCGGAGACTCGCTCGGCGAGGTGCGATCGAGTTTGAGTCTCGTCGGTTCACTGCCGAACTATTTTCATGAGACCGCGGTCACCGGCCTCATCGTCGGTGATCTCCCGCACGCCCGCCGCAATCTTGAACGGCTGCGTCAATTTGCCGAGCGGCAGATCACAAAACCTCAGCGCGCCCTGCCCGCGGCTTCCACCCGACGCGTCAGCGACATCGAGTCGGGACAGCGGTGGATGCTCACCGCACTCGGCGAACTCGCCTTCACCGAAGCGCTCGAAGGCAATATGCACGAGAGCGCGGCGCTGCTGACAGAAGTGAACCAGCGGATCGCCAACACCGGCAGGTTCTTCCCAGGTATCTCCTGGGTGGGCTCCGAACTTGCCCGGGCGCACCTCTCGGTCGAGTTGGGCGATCCGACGCTCCTGCACACTGCCGTGAAGCGGCTCACACCAATCATTGATCGAGTCGAGGGTTGGCAGCTCCTGCTTGTGGCAGAGGCCTCGTCATTGCGAGAAAGCCACGGCCCAGGCTGGGCGCTCTCACACCTGGAAACCAGTCTTGAAAACACGCTGGCGTACCTTCAACCAAACGACACCTGGTCTGAGTACCTGAAGTTCTTCCGCGTGATGCTGAGCACCACCATCGGTGACCTCGCTCACTCTGCGAGCATTCTCTCGGAACATCGAGACACTCAGTCTCCTCGCTACCGGATCGAACGGGCCCGTCTCGCGCTCTACGCAGGCGACGATGTCGAGGCGCTCCTTCTCGCGCAGCGGATCGGTGATCCCGGTGCGACAGCGCGACAGCGTCTCGATCGAGCACTCATTGTTGCTGTGGCGGCCTGGGTATGCGGGCGAGAGGCCGAAGCGTTTCAGGCTGTCGCAACGGTAGCGCAGCTGATTGAGCGACACGGGCTGCCCTCGGTGATCCGCAATGTGCCCTACGATCTCCTGCGCGAAGTCGTCGTTGCTGCTGCCGCAGCCGGTGGCGCAGATCTCCTGTCTGTCGTTGATGCGGTGCCTGAGCTTGCCCGCTCTCAACGCTACGATCGTTTGACCGAGATGGAGTTGCGCACGCTTCGAGCCATCAGCGAGCATCGCACGGCGAAAGATGCCGCGGCGGCACTCTTTGTGACGCTGGGGACCGTGAAAAAGCATCTGGCTTCGGTCTACCGCAAGCTTCGAGTGAGCGGCCGTGATGACGCTATCTTGCAGGCGAGCCGGATGGGTTTGATCGACTAGCGACCGCACGAACGCCCGATGCGGCTGGCGCTCCCCCCTTCCCTCACCGGGAAATTCGGAGCGCGCACCATCATCGGGCGTTCGTGTCACGCGCGAGAGCGACTGCCAAGCACGTGCTTGAAAAATCTTGCACCCCACGCACCGCAGCGCGTGGGGTGCAATCAGACACGAGCTAGCGGCGCTCTGCCATCTCGACAACGTTCTTGAGCAGCAACGCACGAGTCATCGGGCCGACTCCACCCGGGTTGGGCGACACCCATCCCGCGACCTCGGCGACCGCGGGATCGACATCTCCCACGACGCGACTCTTGCCTGTCTCAGGATCAACCTTGCGCGAAACACCCACGTCGAGCACGATCGCACCGGGCTTCACATCTTCAGCTCGGACAATCCCCTCAACCCCGGCCGCAGCGACGATCACGTCGGCGCGGCGCAGTTCAGCGGCAAGGTCAGCGGTGCCGGTATGTGTCAGTGTCACGGTGGCGTTGCACTCGCGACGAGTCAGCAGCGGTCCGATGGGACGGCCCACGGTGACGCCGCGACCGACGACGACGACATGCTTGCCTGCCCATGACAGTCCGTTTCGCTCCACCAATTCGATCACACCGCGCGGCGTGCACGGCAGCGGCGAAGTGATCTCAGTGTTTGCGTTCAGCACGAGACGACCCAGATTGGTTGGGTGCAACCCATCGGCATCTTTCGCGGGATCGATCGTTTCGAGCACGCGGTCAGTGTCAATGTGCTTCGGCAGCGGCAATTGCACAATGTAGCCGGTGCACGCAGGATCAGCGTTGAGCTCTTCGAGCACAGCCTCAAGCTCTTCTTGAGTGACAGTCTCTGGGAGTTCACGTTTGATCGAAGCGATACCGACCTCGGCGCAATCGCGGTGTTTTCCGGCGACATACCACTGCGAACCCGGGTCTTCACCGACCAGCACCGTGGCAAGACCTGGCACGATTCCGGCAGCAGCGAGCGCGGCAACCCGCTCGGTCAGCTCAGCTTTGATCTGAGCTGCCGCAGCGGTGCCGTCGAGTTTTTGGGCTACCACTGTTCGAGGCCGGGGTACAGCGGGAACGCCTCAGCAAGCTTGGAGACTCGCGCACGGAGTGCTTCGATATCGCCGTTGCCCTGCAGCACCTGAGCGATGATGTCGGCGACCTCGGTGAACTCGGCATCACCGAATCCGCGAGTGGCCAAAGCTGGGGTGCCGATGCGCAGACCGCTCGTCACCATTGGCGGGCGAGGATCAAACGGCACCGAGTTGCGGTTCACGGTGATTCCCACCTCGTGCAGCGCATCCTCTGCCTGCTGACCATCAAGCTCGCTCGTACGAAGATCTGCAAGCACGAGGTGCACATCAGTGCCGCCGGTGAGCACGTCGACGCCAGCGGCCTTCGACGACTCGCTGGTCAGTGCTGCCGCGAGCAGCTTCGCGCCGGAAAGTGTGCGGACCTGACGATCCTTGAACTCGTCGGTCGCAGCAAGCTTGAACGCAGTAGCTTTCGCCGCGATCACGTGCATCAGCGGGCCACCCTGGTGTCCAGGGAAGACATTCGAGTTGAGCTTCTTGTACAGCTCGAGATCGTTAGTGAGGATGAAGCCCGAACGAGGGCCACCGATAGTCTTGTGCACGGTCGATGAGACGACATGGGCGTGAGGCACGGGGTTCGGGTACAGTCCGGCCGCCACGAGGCCAGCAAAGTGCGCCATGTCTACCCAGAGCGTTGCGCCGACCTCATCGGCGATCTCACGGAAGGCCGCGAAATCAAGGGTGCGCGGGTAGGCGGACCAGCCCGCGATGATCACCTTGGGCTTGTGCTCGCGCGCCTTGGCCCGCACCACCTCCATGTCGAGGAGCATGGTGTCTGGATCAACACCGTATGACACGACGTTGTACAGCTTGCCCGAGAAGTTGAGCTTCATGCCGTGGGTCAGGTGCCCACCGTGCGAGAGCTCAAGTCCAAGAATGGTGTCGCCTGGTTCGGCGATTGCACTGAGCACTGCCGCGTTCGCCGAAGCGCCCGAGTGGGGCTGCACGTTTGCGTAAGCCGCGCCGAAGAGTGACTTCGCGCGGTCTCGCGCGAGATCCTCAGCAACGTCAACGAATTCGCAGCCACCGTAGTAGCGGCGGCCGGGGTATCCCTCAGCGTATTTGTTGGTCAGCACTGAGCCCTGCGCTTCGAGCACGGCGCGCGGAACGAAGTTCTCACTCGCAATCATCTCAAGCGTGGTGCGCTGACGGTTCAATTCATTTGCGAGCACTGCAGCGATCTCAGGATCGACTACCTCAATGGGCTCGTTAAAGAATTCGGACTGGTTCGACACGTTGCGTCTCCCTTGTGTGATGTTTCCAGGATCTGCGACCCAGGCGTGCGGTCTTAAATACGAATAGCGCTTCACAGCATCCGCAGTGTCGTTCCCCGGTGGTAACCCACCCATACGCCAGTCACGACAGGGTTCAGCTTAACAGCTAGCCGCAGCGGGCACACAGCCAGAACGCTCAGAATCCACTAGCCTGGCAGAGTGATTACCGAGACGAACACGCAGACTCAGTGGGTACTAACTCTCTCGTGCATTGACGGACCCGGCATCGTGCACGCGATCAGCGGTGCGATCGTTGCAGCTGGCGGCAATATCGAAGAAAGCCAACAGTTCGCCAGCCATGACACGGGACGTTTCTTCATGCGTCTGCAGGTGTCCGCGGTCTCTCAGCCTGAAACGTTCGATGCTCGCTTCGCGCAAGCGCTGGCACCGGTGACTGAGCGCTACCACATGACCTGGCGGCTCGACTGGGTTGGCCGCCCCGTTCGCACCCTTGTGCTCGGCAGCACTGCCACGCACTGCGTGAACGATCTGCTGTATCGCCAGCGCGGCGGTCAGCTGCCGATCGAGGTGCCGCTGATCCTCTCGAACCACGAGACCATGCGCGATCTCGCAGACTTCTATAGCGTGCCTTTCGAGCACCTCGCCATTCAGGGCCCAGAAGACAAGGCCGCCTTCGAGCGCCGGGTGCTTGAAGTTGTCGCGCAGGAAGAGATCGAATTGGTGGTGCTGGCGCGCTACATGCAGATTCTCTCACCCGAGCTGTGTGAGGCACTCGCGGGCATGGCGATCAACATTCATCACTCCTTCCTGCCAGGGTTCAAGGGCGCAAACCCGTATCGTCAGGCGCACGGCCGCGGCGTCAAGCTCATCGGCGCGACGGCACACTTCGTCACCACCGACCTCGACGAGGGACCCATCATCGAACAAGACGTGGTGCGGGTCGATCATTCCTACACCCCAACCGAGCTGATGCAGCTTGGGCAAGACGAAGAAGCACGCGTGCTGCGTCGCGCCGTGGGCTGGTTCGCTGAGAACCGGGTGCTGCTCGACGGGGATCGCACGATCATTTTCAAGTAGCCAAGGTTCGCGGGATCGCCCCGCTCGCCACCAGAACGCCGTGCTACGGCTGGTGTCTTGCGGGGCGATCCTTGTTTCGAGTTTGCACAGAGCGCGCGACTCGGAGCGCTCTACTGCTTTGCAGTTTGCTCGTGCACAATTCGCCCGTCGACGAGCGTCATGAGGATCGGCAGCGTCGGCAGTTCGTCGGCACTCGCGCGCACCGGATCGGCACCCCAAACGGTGAGATCCGCGTCAGCTCCGATTGAGAGGGTGCCGCGCGTCTCATGTCCGCGAGCGAGCGCTGGCCAGAGTGTATAGGCGAGCAGTGCTTCTTCACCGGTCAGCTGCTGCTCGGGCTCAAAGACGTGCGCCGAACTGTCTCCGGGGGTGTGCCGGCCCCTGGCCCAAGCCATTCCGAGGCGCGGATCGTATTGCGCAACTGGCCAGTCTGAACCGAGCACAAGGCGCGCTCCGGCATCCAGGGCATCACGCACACGGTATCCGGTTGCGGCGCGCGCTTCACCAAGACGTACCGCCCAATTGTCGCTGCCTTCGGCCTCCCGCCATTGCATGTGCAACGGCTGCATCGAAGCGGTGACTCCGCTTCCGCGCAACGCCTCAACGTCTGCGTCCGAGAGCACTTCGAGGTGCTCGATCGTGTGGAAGGGCAAGCCTTCGCGCGGTGGCAGCGTGGCGTAGACGTCGAGTACTCGGCTCACTGCATAGTCGCCCACGGCATGCGTGGCAATCAGCATTCCCGCATCGTGGTAGGCGCGAACGACGTGTGCGAAACGTTCCCATGAGGGCCAGAATGCGGCTCGGCCGTCACCCATCGTGTCGACCTCGTGCAGCCATGCAGTGCCGGTGTCGATCACCCCATCGCTAAATAGTTTGATCGCACCGGTTTGCCAGAGCTTGCCCCGTCGATCCTTGCCCGCAATCACTCTGGCAATGTCTTCGTCGGTGTCACCCACGCCGTGCCAGTGGTGCACGGTCACCCGGTGGTCCAATTCACCACGCTCATCGAGTTGCGCGAGCAGTTCGACCGTTGCGTCATTGCCATCCATGATGGCGCCTCCGGTGAGGCCCGTTGCCGCGAGCGTGCGGAACATGTCGCGCAGTGCGTCGCGCTGTTCCTCGGGGCTTGCTTGCGGTGCAGCCGCGAAAAGCAGTTGGTAGGCGCTGGGTTCACGGAGTTCACCGGTTGGTACGCCCTGCGCGTCAACGACGATCTCGCTGCTGTCGTCGAAGTCTCGGGCTCCGTCGATCCCTGCTGCGGCGAGCGCGGGGGCAGTGCCGAGCGCGGTGTGCAGGTCGTAGCAGATGAGTGCGATGGGGCGGCCGGGGGCCACGTCTTCGAGCAGGGCGCCCCGCATACCGCTGAGCTCGAACGGCTCGTATTCGAGGTTCCACCCGCGCAGCCAGGCCCCCTCTGGGAGTCTGGCGTGTTCTGCCGCGAGGGCCTCACGGATGCGCTCGATGGAGTCGAGCCCGCCGAGGTTGACTCCGGCGGTGACTTCTGCAGCCCAGTTGGGGTGGGTGTGTGAGTCGAAGAGGCCGGGGGTGATGGTTGCCCCTTCGAGATCGCGCACCTGTACGCCTGCTGCGGCGGCTGCCTCGCGAATCTCATCGTCACTGCCGAGTTTCACGATTCGCCCGTCACGAACGAGAAGCGCCGTGGGTTGTGCGGCCTCAGGCAATTGGTCGAGGTCGGTGTTGGTACGCAGGTGTGCGCCGACGAAGGCAACACCGCTGTGTTCGGGGGTCATGAATCGCCTTTCAGTGACTGGTAGGTGGTGGTGAGGCCCGCGAGCATCGCTTCGAGACCGAGTTCAAACATCTCGTCGCTTGGTCGGAGGTCGCTGCGCGCTTCGACTCTGGCCCGGTAGGCGGTGACGAAGGAGGTGGATTCGTCGTCGTCTCCTGGATCGAGCATGTCGTCTGGTGCGACATGGTCGAGGGCTGCCCCGAGAATGAAGCATTCGAGTGCCACGATCACATTGAGCACCGATGCTTCTGGCCAGCCGGCGTTGATGAGTCCGGCGCAGACTGCGTCATACATTTTGCTGGTGCGGGATCGCGGCATGAGTTGTGCGACGGCCAGCATGGCGATGGTTGGTGGGTGTGCCGCAAAGGCGTTCCGGTAGGAACGTGCCCACTGTCTGACTGCGTCGTCCCATGCAAGCGTTTCGAATCCGCTGACGTCGATACGGTCGCTGACGAGTTCGCGTATGCCCGCGATGATGTCGTCTTGCCCACTGACGTGGTTGTACAGGGCTGACGGGCGAACGTCGAGTGCTCGTGCGATGTCGCGAACTCCGGCACCTTGTTCACCGCGCTCGTCGAGCAGCTTGAGGGCGGTTTCAAGGATGAGTTCGCGGCTGAGCACCGCTATTCGCGGCCTTCCGGATTTTCTTGCCTGCGCTGGCATGTCTCCTCTTTCTCGCCCCGACACTATCGCAAAGTGATGGTTCCCCATTCTCGGTTCATGTGTTTAGAATAACGAACGGTGTTCATTTTGGAAATGGGTGATACATCCGAGATCGGCAGGGCTGCCGAGAAATGGGAGCAAGCATGACGCTTACCGTGTGCACAGGAGGCAGTGTCCTGGTGTCAACCGACGCCACAGGCACCGCAACACACTCCACCGCCATCGCGTTTCAACAGGGCAAGGTCGTCGCGCTTGGCGCAGCTGCCGAGCAACTCGCGCCAGAGGCTGATGAATTGATCGATCTCGCGGGCGGCGTACTCGCTCCAGCCCCGGGAGACGGACACGCCCACCCCGTCCTGGGCGCGCTCGAAGCTGCCGGCCCACAGGTGCGCGCCGCACACGATGTGCAAGGCATTCTCGACGCCGTTGCCGCCTGGAAAGCCCAGCACCCCGAAGCCAGCTGGATCATCGGCGGCAGCTACGACGCCACCTTCGCTCCCGGAGGCCTCTTCGATGCACGCTGGCTCGACGAAGTCACGGGCGACACCCCCACGATTCTTCGCGCGTGGGACTACCACACTGCTTGGGCCAACACCGCAGCGCTCAACGCAGGAGGCATCCACGCCGACACCCCAGACCCTGACCTCGGTCGTATCGTGCGACGCGAAGACGGTTCACCACTTGGCACACTGCAAGAGGCCGCGGCAAACAACTTCCTCGCAGAAGTGGCTCCCCCGTTCTCGCTCGAACAACGCGTCGCAGCAGTTGCGCAAGCGACCCAGGAGTACGCAGCGCTGGGCATGACCTGGGTGCAGGACGCCTGGGTTGAGCCAGCTGATGTCGAACACTATCTCTCCGCAGCGGCACAGGGTCGGCTGCACACGAGAGTGAACCTGGCCCTGCGCGCCGATCCAGCGATCTGGAAAGATCAACTGGCAGCGTTCGCTGAGACCCGCGAGCGTGTGCGCGCGGTCGCGGCCGAGCATTACGGTCCGGCAGCCGAGGGATTCAGCAGACTCAGCGCAGAGACCATCAAGTTCTTCGTTGATGGAGTCATCGAAAACCACACCGCCGCGCTCGGTATGCCCTACGCGGATCGTAGCGACGATGCTGGACTCCCAAACTGGCAAAGCGCGGAGCTGCGAGAAGCCGTACACGCCTTCGCCGAACTCGGCTTCCAATTGCACTTGCACGCCATCGGAGACGCAGCGAACACCGCCGCGCTCGATGCGCTGGAATCCATGCGAGCGGCCCAGCCCGACAACCTCACGCCGCACGTCATTGCCCACGTCGCGATGCTCGCCCCGGGTGACGCGGAGCGTTTTGCAGACATCGGCGTCATCGCAAATTTTGAACCCTACTGGGCGCAATGCGATGCGGTGATGCGCGACCTGACCATCCCACATATCGGTCATGACCGGGAGGGCTGGCAGTACCTCATCGGCAGCGTCTACCGAAGCGGAGCGGTCGTCAGCTTCGGAAGCGACTGGCCAGTGACCACGAACGATTGGCGCCCAGCGCTCTCCACCGCGATCACCAGGCACAGCCACCTCGAACCGGGGGCCGATGCCTGGCTCCCGGCAGAACGCATCAGCGCAGCGCAGGCCTATCACGCGTACACGCAAGGAATCGCCGCCCAGGCGCAGGCGCCAGACCGCGGCACCCTCGAAATCGGTATGACCGCCGACGCAGTCTGGCTCAGCGCCAGCCCGCTCGAGGTCGCCCCCACAGCCATCCCGTCCATCACCGTGCTCGGCACTTGGCTTGCCGGCACTCGTAGTTTCTAAATTGCAGCATCCCCCACACATTCGAAGGAGAATCGTGAGCACGCAAAGCGAACCACATCTGAAGCGAACACTGGGCCTGGCAGGCCTCACCCTGTTCGGACTCACCTACATGACGGCCATCACCGTCTTCACCACCTACGGTTTCGCCAACTTGGCATCCGATGGCCACCTCCCGGCCTCCTACATTGCGGCAGCCGTCGCGATGATCTTCACCGCGCTCAGCTACGGCGCAATGGTGCGCAAGTATCCCGTCGCTGGATCGGCATACACCTACACACAGCAGTCGTTTGGCGGCGCAGCAGGTTTTCTTACCGGCTGGGCAATGCTGCTCGATTACCTCTTCATCCCGATGATCAACTTCATGGTGATCGGCACCTACATGCAGACCCGCTTCCCAGATATTCCTTGGCAAGTCTTCATGCTCATCTCCCTCGTTGGCGTGTTCGCGCTCAACGCTCTCGGCATCAAGCTGATCAACCGAGTGAACTTCGTCATTATCGCGATCTCGATCATCATGGTCGTCATGTTCGTGGCGCTCTCGCTCCAGAGCATGAACGGCAGTGAGGGTGCGGCGAGCGCAATCGAGCCGTTCATGGGTGAACTTGGCCCAGTGTTCGCTGGTGCGGGCATCCTCGCGCTGTCGTTCCTTGGTTTCGACGCGATCTCAACGCTTTCCGAGGAAGCGAAGAACGCACGCCGCGACATCCCGCGAGCTATTGTGCTGGCTACGGTCTTCGGCGGCCTCATCTTCATCGTCGTCTCGTGGGCTGGCGCGATGGCGTACTCTCCCGACTGGGGCAGCATGAGTGAAGCGGATCTGGATTCTGCCGGTGTGGGTGCCATGCTTGCGGTCGGCGGCGAAACGTTCGCGAACTTCGGTGTGGCCGTCTACGTTGCGGGCGCGTTCGGATCGGGTCTCACCGGATCAACGAGCGTGTCGCGCATCCTGTATTCCATGGGTCGAGACGGAGTCTTGCCTAAGCCGTTCGCCCGGATCTGGACGCGCTATGGCACGCCAATCGTTGCTGCTGCGGTGGTGTCAGCATTTGCGTTGCTTGGTCTCGTGATTCCGCTCCTGACGGTATCGACCATGATCAGCTTCGGCGCACTCGCGGCGTTCTCTCTGGTGAACCTCTCGGTGATCCGCACCTATCTCTTCCCGAAGGGTGGGCGTCGCACTCCAGCGACTGCGCGCGAATGGTTGCGTTACGGTCTGCTGCCGCTGATTGGCTTCTGCATGACGCTCTGGCTCTGGACCTCGCTGTCGGCACAGACCTTTATGTACGGCGGCATCTGGCTGCTCATCGGTGTGCTCGTGCTGGCCTGGTCGACAAAGCTCTTCCGTCGCCCTGTGCCGAAGATGGATTTCTCAGAAGAGGGTCCAACTACCCAGTTCATTGACGCCGTCGGCGAGGATCACCCAGCCGCTCGTTAGTGTTCTGTCAGGGGGAGAGTGTGGCGCACGCTGCACTCTCCCCCTGACGTCTGCGCAGCTAGCGCAAGTGTGTGGTGTCTGCGCAGCTAGCGCAGGTGTTCGACGTCTGCGGCGTTCACCACGAGTTGCCCGAGAGTCGGCCGGTCTACGATGAGCGCACCGTCATCAGCGAGGCCCACGGCACGACCGTCAACGAGTTCTCCGCCGGGCAGGTGGACGCGAACCTCGGCTCCGAGGGTGAGCGAGTCTCGGAGCACTCGCCTGCGTGCGCTCGCTGGCTGCTTTGCTGCCTGATCAATCAGGGCGAGCACCTCACGGCTTGCGGTGCTGAGTATTTCGTCGGCAAGCACTTCACCCAGCGGATCAGTGATCGACACAGCGCCGCCAACGTTCCCGCCGCAGGCGAGCACTGAACCGGCTCGTTCGGTGGGGAGTTGCCAGTCTTCGAGCAGCACATTCACACCGAAGCCCACAGCGATTTCACCGCTCGGAAGCACCTCGCACAGAATCCCGCAGAGCTTTGCACCGGGCTTGCCCGCCATCGCTTCTTCTTCGTCGCGCACATGTACGTCGTTTGGCCATTTCACCCCCACACGCATTCGTGCCTCGCCATCCTGATCCCGGAAGAGCGGTTGCAGCGCGCGTGCCACCGCAGAACCGGCGAGCAGTGGGAGCCAGCTCAGGCTCAGTGCATCAGGGCGTTGTCCGAGCCTGCCAAGTGCGATTGCGGCTGGATCGGGTCGCACGAGCAGCGTTGAGGCGAGTGCGGTGCCTGGCGGGGTCTCCCAGCCGCGCCCCTGCCTCCCTCTGCCTGCCGTCTGATCGGAGGTGGTGAGCAGCAGACCGTGCGGAGCGATATCGCCAGCAGCGGCGCGTTCAGCGACGAGTTCACGCATCGATGCGTTCGTGGACGGAGTCGATTCGAGCCACTGCACTTCTGGCAGGAGTTCGCGAGTGAGAGGCAATTGCACGCTTTCACCCTAGGGCGTGTCTGAGAAATCCGCACAGTCTTTCACCAACACCTCCGAGTGTCAGCGCCTCGGACGCCCAGTCGATTTTGCGGCCAACTGAACATTTTGAGTCTCGATGCCGAGTGACGAATCGAGCGGAATCCCGCGCTTCTTTTCCGACTCTTGGAGACTTTCATGAGCGAATCACGCATTTCTTTGGCGAATGCCTACCAGAAGAGGCATCCCCGCCGCGCTAGGCTGGCATGCGTGACCGCAAACACCGAAGCACACGACGCACAGGCTGCGCAGGCAATCCCTGCCACGACCGCAGCGAAGATCGCCGACCACCGCCGTAAATATCAGGAGGCCGTCGGAGACCGCGACGCCGCCGCCGCCGCGAAGCAGCACCCTCGCGGCAAGATGACCGCGCGCGAACGCCTGACCAATCTGCTCGATCCGGGTAGCTTCGTTGAATTCGACAAGTTCGTGAAGCACCGCACCCACGGCTTCGGGATGGAGCACTCGCGCCCCTTCGGCGACGCAGTCGTCACCGGAGCCGGCACGATCCACGGACGTCAGGTCGTGGTGTTCTCACAAGACTTCACCACCTTCGGCGGATCGCTCGGCGAGGTCGCCGGCGAGAAGATCGTGAAGGCTATGGAGTTCGCCCTGAAAACCGGCGCACCCCTGCTGGGCATTCTCGATTCGGGCGGCGCCCGCATTCAAGAGGGCGTTGTGGCGCTTTCGAACTACGCAAAGATCTTCCGCCTCAACACCATGTGCTCGGGCGTGATCCCTCAGATTTCAATTGTGATGGGCCCCTCTGCTGGCGGCGCCGTGTACTCTCCGGCGCTCACTGACTTCGTCATCATGGTCGACAAGACGAGCCACATGTTCGTGACCGGCCCCGATGTCATCAAGACCGTCACCGGCGAAGAAGTTGGGTTCGAAGAGCTCGGCGGCGCGCGCACCCACAACCAAACCAGCGGTGTCTCGCACTACCTCGCCAGCGACGAACTCGATGCGCTCGACTACGCACGCACCCTGATCAGCTTCCTGCCCGACAACAACCTGGCCGAGGCACCGATCTACGACAGCGACACCGCGCTCGAAATCACCGATGCGGATCGCCGCCTCAACACCCTGATCCCGGACAGCCCGAATCAGCCCTACGACATGGTCACCGTGATCGAGGCGATTCTTGATGGCGGCGACTTCCTTGAGGTGCAGCCCCTATTTGCGCCGAACATGCTGATTGGCTTCGGGCGAGTTGAGGGCCGCACGGTAGGCATCATCGCAAACCAGCCCAAACAGATGGCTGGCACGCTCAATATCGACGCGAGTGAGAAGGCTGCGCGATTCGTGCGCTTCTGCGATGCCTTCTCAATTCCGATCCTCACCCTCGTTGATGTTCCGGGATACCTTCCGGGAACCGAGCAGGAGTTCAACGGCGTGATCCGACGCGGCGCGAAGCTGCTCTACGCCTACGCTGAGGCCACGGTTCCGCTCGTCACCATCATCACCCGCAAGGCCTACGGTGGCGCATACATCGTGATGGGTTCCAAGCAGATGGGCGCTGATTTCAATATCGCCTGGCCCACCGCTGAAATCGCGGTGATGGGCGGTGCAGGCGCGGTGAACATTCTCTACCGCAAGGAGCTCACCGCCGCGGCAGAGCGTGGTGATGATGTCGACGCGCTGCGAGCAGAACTCACTGCGAAGTACAACGCCGACGTCACCTCTCCGTTCTTGGCGGCCGAACGCGGCGAGCTCGATAACGTGCTTGAGCCAGCAGGCACCCGCCTCGCCGTCATCAAGGCCCTGCGAGGCCTGCGTGGCAAACGCACCGAACAGCCAGCGAAAAAGCACGGAAACATTCCGCTGTAGGCACGCAGCATTTCCCGCCCCGTACCGCGACGCCAATTGGATCCAAGTGTGAACGAATCAACATTGCCCGGACGCCATCGCGCCACCGATGGTGACGCCGTGCTGGCAGACACCGTGCTGCCACCCGATGCCGCGGCCCGCGATGCTGCCAAGCGCGAAGAAGCCGGCCCCCCAGACGACACGCTGACAAGCGAAGGCTTCGACTTTGTGACGCGTGGGGTGAGCGACGAGGAACGCGCGGCTGTCATTGCCGTGCTCACTCAGGTTCGCGCAGAAGAAACTGCCCAGGTGCGGCGTGTAGAGCGGCGCGAACACGAACCCTGGGCTCGCTCGCAACGAGTGCCCCAGCCATTCGGCGACCTGTTTCTTGAGGGTTAGCCCCCTTCGGGCGCACCCTCTCACGATTCCGGGAGACGACGACCTCTCCAACAGCGAGAGGCTCGCCGCTGTGCTCTGAGCGAAGCCCGGCGCTGCACGGCATAGGCTGGTCGTATGGGGGCATACCGGGGTCGCGCAAAAGAAGAACTGCTTGCAGGGCTGCAACGCGGATTCCAGTCTCCTTTCATCGGTCAGAATCTGCCGGGCCCAGACTCCGGGGTACGAAATTCCGCCGTGCTGGTGCTCTTTGGCACTCTCGATTCCGTGCTGTCTGCTGGCGCTACCGGGGGCGAGTTTGGCGATCCAGCGGAAGCCCCCGTTGCAGCGGATCTTGACGTGCTGCTGACCATGCGTTCGAACGGCTTGCGCAATCATGCCGGTCAGATCGCGTTTCCAGGTGGAGGAGTCGAGCCGGGTGATGCCGACCGTGCGGCAACCGCATTGCGTGAGGCCAACGAAGAAACTGGCCTGGACCCGAGTGGCGTTGACGTGCTCGGCCTACTGCCAGACGCACACATTCCGGTGAGCAACTATCTGGTCACCCCGGTACTCGGCTGGTGGCGATTGCCAAGTGACGTCGCCGCAGACGCCCAAGAGTCGGTTGAGGTGTTCCGGGTGCCGGTTGCAGAATTGCTCGACCCGAAGGCTCGCGGCACTTCCGTGCTCACCTTCCGCGGAAAGACCGTGCGCGGGCCCGCATTCCAATTGGGCCCTCAATTCGGCGGGCACACAGTGTGGGGGTTCACCGCGATGCTGCTTTCGGGGATCTTTGACACGGTCGGCTGGACGCAACCGTGGGATCAAGAGCGCCTGTTTCAGATCTCTCGCTGACCCGACGCAGACGCCACCTCTCCCGCGGTGAAGAGCCGGTCGCTAAACTGATCGGCATGAGTGAATCGCATGAACTGACCCCCCAAGAGTTGGCGGTTGAGGCCGCCCGCGTCATCGCCGAGTTGAGTGGTGTCGCACAGCACGATATCGCCCTCACCCTCGGCAGCGGCTGGGGCAAAGCCGCCACTGCAATTGGTGAGATTGTGTCGGAGATCCCGGCAGAGCAGGTGCCCGGGTTTCATGCGGCAGCGGTGGTCGGGCACGGCGGAAAGCTCACCTCGATCCGCATGGCCGACGGTCGCCACGCCCTGGTGATTGGTGCACGCACGCACTTTTACGAGGGGCGCGGTGTGCGGGCAGTCGTGCACGGAGTGCGCACCGCTGCGGCCACGGGAGCGAAGACCATGGTGCTCACCAACGGCGCGGGCGGAGTGAACCCAGAGTTCACCCCAGGTCACCCCGTACTCATCAGCGATCACATTAATCTCACTGCCGCTTCACCGATCGAGGGCGCGAATTTTGTTGATCTGACCGATCTGTACTCCTCACGCCTGCGCGATCTTGCTCGCACCGTCGATGCCTCGCTGCCCGAGGGGGTCTACGTGCAATTCACCGGCCCGCACTATGAGACTCCCGCTGAGGTGCGCTACGCGGGGATCATCGGAGGCGACATTGTTGGCATGTCCACCGCGCTTGAAGCGATTGCCGCTCGCCAGTCAGGGATGGAGGTGCTTGGCTTCTCGCTGATCACCAATGCTGCGGCGGGCATCTCTGAGACTCCATTGAGCCACGAAGAGGTGATCGAAGCAGGCCGTGAGGCTGAGCCGAAGTTGGCAGCACTCTTGGCCGAGCTCGTGCCCCTGCTGCCCTAGGTGAATGTGCTCTGGTGCGCTCTGTTTTCGCGCACCAGAGCACTGTATACGCTCACGCAGTGAATATCGTCCACTCATTTTTGTGTGGCCGGGGTCTCGCCTGGCAAAGCTCAACGCACTAGAGACCGTAGGTTTGTTTCGTTACGCATTGTTCCGAACAATATCCTTCAATTTCGCGTCACTTCGATGGCAACGCCTGCACTGCTCGGCGCGAATCTATCTCTAAAGGTCGCTATGTCTTCCGACACCCCTAGTATCTCAGCGAGCACCGCCTCGGCACCCCGCAACTCGACCTCTCGTGTGATTCTTGCGAGCCTCATCGGAACCACGATCGAGTTCTACGATTTCTACGTCTATGCCACGGCAGCCGTGCTCGTATTCCCGGTGCTCTTCTTTCCTACCGGCAACGACACCACCGCGCTGCTCGCAAGCTTCGCAACCTTCGGTGCGGCCATGCTCGCCCGACCTGTCGGTGCAATCTTCTTTGGCCATCTTGGCGACCGGCTCGGGCGCAAGACCACACTCGTCGCGTCACTGCTCACCATGGGTATCGCCACCTTCTTGATCGGGCTACTGCCAACGCACGACACAGTAGGCCCCTGGGCAGCCCTGTTCCTGCTCATTCTGCGTCTCGCCCAAGGCTTTGCTGTTGGCGGAGAATGGTCGGGTGCCGCATTGGTTGCTACCGAAAACGCTCCGGCAGGCAAGCGCGCACTATTTGGCACATTTCCACAGCTGGGTGCTCCTATCGCCTTCGTGATCGCCAACGTGCTCTTCTTGACGATCAACCTCGCTCTCGCCGATCAATCATCCCCGGGAGTCGCGAGCGAGGCCTTCCTCGCCTGGGGATGGCGCATCCCCTTCTTGTTCTCTGCGGTCATGGTGGTGATTGGGCTCTGGGTGCGTCTCAAGCTGGTCGAATCGAGCGTTTTTGAGCGGACCAAGGAAACCGGGCAGGTGAGAAAACTGCCTATCGCTGAGGTGTTCAAAGGCCATTGGCGAAGCTTGCTCTACGGCACACTCGCGCTCCTCACCACCTTCGTGCTGTTTTACCTCATGACCGCGTTCACACTCACCTTCGGAACCCGGCCGACGCTCGCGGGCGCGCAGGCTGCTGCTGCGGCAGCTGGGAAAGAATTCGATCCGAGCGCCTTTGTTCCAGGCGCAGGATACGCCTACAAAGATTTCATTCTGATGCTTGTGTTCGGCATGGTGTTCTTCGGAATCTTCACCCTGATATCTGGGCCGCTCGCCGATCGTTTCGGACGACGCCGCACCTTGGTCTGGGTCACCATCGCGATCGCTGTCTTGGGTCTCACCTTCGTCCCGCTTCTCGGTGGCAGCACCGCTGCGGTGATGTTCTTCCTCGCACTCGGACTCACTCTGATGGGCATCACCTATGGACCAGTTGGGGCATTCTTGCCCGAGCTCTTCCCCACCAATGTGCGCTACACCGGTTCAGCAGTAGCTTTTAGCCTCGCATCGATCCTTGGCGGGGCACTCGCCCCGATTGTCGCGGTGTGGCTCTGGGGGCTCGCAGACGGAAGCCCCGTCTATGTCGGGTTCTACCTCACGGGTGCGGCGATCATCACGCTGATTACGCTATTCCTCGGCCGCGAGACGAAGCACGTCGATTTCGACGCCTAATCGACGAGTCGGTCCACACGAATATGGGCGGTGCGCGTCGATTGCTCGAGGCGCACCGCCCATATTCGTGCCAGCAGCTGCTCCGTGCTGCTCAGCGACCTGCCGCTTAGGCGTTGTTGCAGCTGCACCGATCCGCTGCTGCTACGCCAGCGAGCGCCTGCTCGATGTGTTCTCCGCAGCCGCTCCACGTTGCCTTTTTGCAGTCGTCACAAGTTACTTTCACGCACATGGTGTTCTCCTCAGAATCCGTTACCTCGATGCTAAGGCACAGCGAGGCGTGCACCCTGGGGGCGCGCTTCGCATGCACGAGCAGGCAAACCTCATCGTTCACTCACGACTCGGCAATTCACACCTTCGGGATGGTAGTTTGAGTCAATCTGAACCCCCAGTGATCCGAGAGGTGGGCCATGGCACTCGATAGCCAGCTTGAAGCGCAGGTGCGCGATTGGATCTCCGTCGACCCCGATCCCGAGACGGTAGCAGAAGCCTCGGCGCTGCTCACTGCAGCTCTCGCTGGTGAAGCTGCAGCCGAGAGCGCACTGAGCGACGCCTTCTCTGGCAGACTCTCCTTTGGCACCGCTGGATTGCGCGCCGAGCTTGGCGCAGGCCCCGCAAGAATGAACCGCGTCGTGGTCTCGCAGACAAGCGCCGGATTCGCTGCCTACCTGCTGCAGCGTGCCGCACACGGCGAGGCAAGCAATCCGCCGAGCATCGTGATTGGCTATGACGGCCGCGTGAACTCTGACGTGTTCGCCCGGGATACCGCCGAGATCATGGCTGGCGCCGGGCTGCAGGTCACCCTCCTCCCGCAGGCGATGCCGACCCCTGTGACGGCCTTCGCGGTGCGTCATTTGGGGGTTTCTGCTGGCGTGATGGTGACGGCAAGCCATAACCCGCCGCGAGATAACGGCTACAAGGTCTATCTCGGTGACGCCGACGCAGGATCGCAAATCATTCCTCCGAGTGATGGTGAGATTGCCGCACACATTGACCGGGCTGCCGCGCTGCCGTTTGCGCAGCTGCCCCGCTCAACCGAATACACCGTTGCCGGTCCAGAGCTTCAGCAGGCGTATGTGGCACACACCGCCGCTGCGGTTGCTGCGGGTGTGCCGCAAGATCCCGAACGCCCCGGATCGCCGCTCGCCGAATCGGTGCAGTTGCGCATTGCATACACGGCCATGCACGGTGTCGGCTCAGATACCGCGCATCAGGTGTACGCCACGCTCGGGTTGCCAGCAGTGACCCCCGTTGCCGAGCAGGATCGCCCGGATGGCGCCTTCCCGACGGTGTCGTTTCCGAATCCGGAAGAACCCGGTGCGCTCGATCTCGCATATCGCACGGCTCGCGAAATTGATGCCGAGCTGATTGTCGCGCACGACCCTGATGCGGATCGCCTGGCGATCGCCCTGCCCGATGCCGCTGCGCCTGATGGGTACCGTCGGCTCACCGGCAACGAGCTTGGCCTGCTGCTTGGTTGGAGGGCCGCCGAGCGAGAACGAGTGCGTGCGGCACGCGAGGGCGGTTCCCTGCGTGGTTCGCTCGCGTGCACGAACGTGTCTTCACCTGCGTTGCGCGCCGTCGCACGAGACTACGGCCTCGATTATGCTGAGACGCTTTCTGGGTTCAAATGGGTATCTCGAGTGCCGGGACTGCTTTTCGGCTTCGAGGAGGCCATCGGCTATCTCACCCACCCCGAGGTCGTGCGCGACAAGGACGGCATCCTGGCGAGTGCCGACGCGATTGCGATGGCACGCGAAGCGAAACTCGCTGGAAAGACCCTCTGGGATCTGCTCGACGACGCGAGCGAACGTTTTGGTCATTTCAGTAGTTCGCAGGTCGTGGTGAGACTGAGCAACATGAGCGAGTCCGTGCAGCTCGCAGAATGGGTGCGCGCCAACCCCCCTGCTGAGCTGGGGGGCGTGCGTGTGGCCGAGGTGCACGACCTGCTGGTTCCCGGCAGTTCGGCAGTGCCAGCGAATGTGCTCAGTTACCAGCTTGCAGATGGATCGCGTGTGATGATCCGCCCGAGCGGCACTGAGCCAAAGCTGAAGGTGTACATCGATACATTCTGCGGCGATGGTTCGGCTGTTGAACGCCGTGCCGTGGCAGACGCAGCGTTGGGCGTCATTGAGGCCGCGCTTCGCGAGTACCTGACTCTGGCGAGCGCATGAGCGAAGGGCTCGTCGAGTGGGGCGCAGCTGAGGCTGCCGCTCTGCTCCGCGCGCCCGACGCCGAGGCGCACAAGTATTCGCGTGGGGTGCTGGGGCTGCGCACGGGTTCGGCAGCGTTCCCAGGTGCTGCCGTGCTCAGCGCAGAGGCTGCGTGGCGAACGGGCCTTGGTTTGGTGCGATATGTGCCGCAGCTTGATGATGCTGCGCCGATGCACGGCCTCCCGAGTGCTGCTGCTGCGGTTCTGGCTGTCCGCCCAGAGACTGTGTGCTCACGCGATTTCGACGAGGATCGTGCGCGTTGCGATGCGTGGGTGATCGGTAGTGGCACCGATTCGACGTTGCGCAGCGAAGCAGAAACTGCCGCGCTCTCGCAATTGCTCTCTGATTGGGCGGTGATCGTCGCTGATGCTGGCGCGCTTGATTTGCTGGTGCAGACTCCGCTGCAAGCTCCGCTGATTGCCACGCCGCACATTGGCGAGTTTCGCCTACTCTGGCAGGCTGCGGGCCTTGGCGAGTTGTGTGATGCGACAGAAGCTGATCGGCATAAGGCTGTCGTCACCTTGGCTCGTCACCTCCAGGTGACCGTGCTCTTGAAGGGCTCCCGCACCCTGGTTGCAGCCCCTGACGGCTTTGCGCTGGCGTGTGGCCCCGCAACTGCGTGGCTGGCGACAGCAGGCACCGGCGATGTGCTTGCTGGCGTGCTCGGTGCGCTCGCTTCGGCGCACGCTGCCGAGGTAGGAGCCGATGCTCGCATGTTGGCAAAGCTGGGCGCGACTGCTGCGGTGCTGCACGATCGCGCGGCGAGAATCGCGGCTCACGATGCGGCTGGAGTGGGGGCCGGGCGATCCATCGCGGCACTTGATGTGGCGCACGCCCTGGGTGACGCTTTCGAACAGCTCACTCGGTAGCCACTGTGTAGCTTGCGTGCCCGGCAAGGATCACCCCGCCCCTACTGACCGCGCCCCTACTGACCGCACCCAACTCCGCTTGCGCATATCGCGCGCATGAGCGCTCGGCACGGCACGGCACGGCAAGGCAAGGCAAGGCACAGCAGTGCACTCCGCGTGACACACCCCGGCGTGACGCACTCCCGGTGTGGCGCACCCCCGGTGTGACGCACGCTGCGCCACACCGGGAATCGGCTAGGAGCGCTTGCGCGCCCGCTTGCGCACCTCGAAGGTGAGCAGTCCGGCTCCCAGGAGCAAGAGTGCCGCCAGTGTTGCGAGCGGCATCGTGCCCGACCAACCAGTGTGTGACAGTGGTGTTGCCACTCCCTCGAATTGGTTTGATACGAGGAGCAGCACACCGCCCTCTGGAATCACGATCTCACCCGAGGTGGTGCCATCGACAGGTTGGCCCGCGACCGTCATTGTGGTTGCGAGCGCGCCACCAGTGTTGGTCTCGGTCACAGTGCAGCGCGCACCTTCTGGCAGGTTCGAATGAGTGCGGAGTGCGCCACCCTGCACGGTAAAGGCCGCCGTTATCGGCTCATCGAGTCCATTCGCCACACAGCTCAGTTCGAAACCATATTCGGCACGCTGCTGCGCGTCAGGAACAGGGTGCGAGTTGTTGCTGACCGTGACTTTCTGCACGCTCAGCCCCGCAACCGTGTAGGTGTTGGCGAAGGTAAGCGCAGTGCTTGGGCCGTTTTCATCACGAATTCGAATCTCTGCCGAAAGCCCATCAGGCGCCGGGGTGACCCCTGGGGCCGGATCAATCGATCGCCCGGTTTCGCCGTACTCGCCGAAGGCACCCTCTTCGCTCGCTGTGCAGTTTGCCCCGATGGGCAGGTTCGGAACGGTGACCGGCGTTTCCGCAGTGAGCGTGACCGTCTCATACGCACCCATATCGAGAGCAATTCGAGGTTCGTTCTCATCACCGCTCGGAATGGTGCACGAGAGCTTGACTTCGAATTCTTCAGGCGCGAACTTCGCTCCTGGGCCTCGAATGTCTTTCGAGATCACCAGATCAGCAGTTTTGACCACGACCCCGGTGCGCTGCAACGACCTCGGTTTGGTATGGGTCGCCTGGCCCTCGGCGTAGGCGATGATACCGCTCTGGTTGTAGGCGTACTGGGGCGAAGCGAAGCTTGCAAGCTCAGGCGATAGCGCTTCTGCGGCACCTGGATCGACCACGTTGACGGTGCGGTACGAAATCCTCACTCGTTCCGCCGGTTTCAGCGGAGTAGCGGTCATGTCGAGAGTGAATCGCGCTCCGGCAATATCTGCGACGTTGCCGGTGAACTGATCAATGGGTGTCCACTGATTCTCAGGAGTGGTGACCGTGTCCGAGCAGCTCGGATCAGCTTCCCAGGCTGAACCGGATCCGCTTCCGATGCAGGCATTCACCTGAGTGGTGACGTCTACCTGCCAGCTTCCTCCGGGTGGCAAGCCATCGATGACGAAGTTGTCAGCGGCTACGCTCTCCGCCAGCACGGGCCTGAATGTGGATCCGCGATTCGCGTTCCCCAAGAGCCGGTCGCCGGGGCGCGGCAGCATGTCGACGATCACCATTCGGTCGAGCGGGTTGGTGCCGATATTGATGTTTTCAAGGATCCACCCATCGGTGGCACCCGGCGCGGTATACGAGACACACGGGTATACCTTGTACTGATTTGGCACGAAGGGCACGTCTTGCATCGAGCACTCTTTATTGGCTTCGATGCTTGTCGCGCCGGGCACCAAATACTCGCCAAGCGTCTCAGTGATTTCGCCAGCCGAGGCTTTCAGGCTCACCGTAGCTGTACCCAGCTGCGGCGTCACATAGTTGTTGTTCGAGCACTGGTTTTTCTCGGGTGCTTGGGGCTCCTGCGTGGCTCCGTGCTTCGGCTGCACACAGCTCGCCAGATCGACACCAGTGAACACGGTAAACCTGTTCTCGCCATGCGTTCCTGATGGCAATGGATCGAGCGCCAGTTTGAGCGTAATGGTCATGCTTTCGCCCGGCATCATCCGCTGACCCTCTGGCCAGGTAAACGCGATCGAATTGTCGATGTCGGAGACCATCACCCCAATCTCACTCTGATCAGTGGTCAAGCCTTGCCCCTTCGGCCCGGGAGTCGAAGTGTATGTCGGGAGTTCCCAATCCCACTTGAGCGTGGATGGCAAGCTATCAACGACTTTTTCAATCGGCAGATAGCTGTTGCCGGTGTTGGTAAACACCAGTTTCCAAGGCAGCGGCACCAGCGGATCCACTCGGTGGTGGTCGTTCTCGTTCGGCGCACGTTTCTCTACTGTCAGACCGTGCGTGCCGGGGCCGAAGTTCACCGTCCTCGTGACCTCATCAGAAGCCTCACCGTGGCTGGGGTTTGTAGCGGTCACGCGCACCGTGTTGTCTTGACTGTCTCCCGTCCAGTCAACCACCGCATCATCACGGAGCTTGACGGTGAAGGGCAATGCTGCTGCTCCCCACGAAGTGCTCCACGAAGCGGAACCGTCTGGGAAGAGCTGATTGCCCGAGCTCCTCGAGAATTCAACGGCAACACCGACGACCTCTGGATAGTCAGCCACGTTCACGGTGGCTGCTGGCACCCATGCGCCGGCAACCTTCAATTGCACGTCGACCTGGTCAGCATCGCGCGGTGGAGTCGCGGTCTCCAGCGATTCCAGCCTGAACTTCTCCCAGAAGCCTGGCGTCTCATCTTCGATGCGAAGCAATCCGATTGGTGCAGTTGATCCGGCAGAGCTCGCTGCGAGCGACACCCGCACGGGTGCTTCTGTCTCGGTTTCATAGATTTCGAGGTTGCGAGTATTGCCGTGTATCACGGCAATTGTCTTATTTGCTTTCACTCCGATGATGGCGCTTTTGAGGACGATTCGAGCTTCGTCAGTGTCGCGGGGCTGATCGTTTGGCGCAATGACTGCGTCCCACCCTCGGGTTACACCAATGTTGTCGACGTGCTCAGCAGAGATGAGGTCTCCGCCATGAATTGGCTGCCCGGTTGCGCGGTCAATGCTTCGCAACTGCACGTCAAGCAGCATCGTGAGTTTTGCGCCAACAGGGATCCGGTTGCCATTCACTTCGGGGTCAGTGCCTGAGAACGTGGTCGAGACTCCGATCATTGTGGGCAGGAGTGCCAGGAACGCAGGATCATTGTCGAGCACCTCTTGCAGGGTGAAGAGCGTGCTCGTGCCCGCGGGTGTTGAGCCGTCAAAGGTCCATACTTCAACCTCAGACTGCTCTCGATCAATGTACTCAGGGAGCGTCGCGAAGCTCACCTTGGTGATGTTCACCTTCGCAAATGGGTTGCTTCCAAGACCGGCCTCGTTCAAGAAGTTGCGGTTCGCGAACTGGCTTTCACCTATGAGCACTGGATCACCCGACGGGTTCTTGGTGTCTGCGACTCGCACCTTCGCGAGCGCCATTTCACCCTTCGCGTATTCCTTTGGCTCGTCAGGCTCGTCGGGATCTTCTGGTACCTCTGGGGCGGTCGACGCGTTGATCGCGCTCAGACTGTATTGCGCACGCGGGTAGTTGCTCAGGGTGACCTCGCCCGGATTTGGCACGGTCAGATCAAGCGATTCAAGCAATGATCCGGTGGGCTGTCCGGTTGTGGGGTTCACCGCTCGAATCTGCTTGTCGAGTTGCACGTTTGTCACGGTGTCAATGAGGTTGATATCGGCTTGCCCGATCGCGTGTTCGCGCGTGCTGCTCGATGCACCCGTAATTGCGAACTGGTTTCGCACGCAGCCGAAGTCACCGGCGTCGCAGTTGAAGATGGTGCCATCTTCTCTCACCCACTTTGGTGGTGTGCCAGGCTGATATCCGTTGGTTCGCGCTGCGCTGCGAAGCTGCCATTCCATTCCGAACGAACGCACATCTGCCGAAGATGCGATCCCGCTGCCCTCAACCGGGGCAGTAATGTCTCCCTCGGCCGCAGCAGCTTGCCGCGCTACCGAGTTCTCTTCGAGAATCAGGCGCATTCCCACAGTGGTGAGGTGTTCGTCGTTTTGAGCGTCCAGTCGATACCCAACGAATCCGCCGTCACCGTTCATCCAGGTGCCAGCAGGGGCTGGCACGGTGTGCCATGTCTGCCCATCGAAGAGTTGCACGGCGGTGACGGTGTCCCATTTGAGCCGAGGATCGACTGTGTGTCGCGGTCCGGCTGGTCCCGACGTCTTGATGGGGAAGATCTCCATCAAATTGAACGCTTCGAACACTGTGCCCTCACCGCTCGCGCTCACGGTCGCAGGATCCTGCAGGGTCACTGTCGGAATGCCAGTCGTCACGACCGCCCAGTTCTGGGTGCTACTGGTGACCACATCGGATTGGGAGGTGAGGAACTGCTCCGCCCAGGACTTTGAGGCCCAGACGTCATAATCACCGCCGGGGATCGGTCCGGTGTTGCCTTCGTTTCCACGAATGTTCACGGGCTCCTTGTCGGCGACGAGGGGGCTCCACACTTCACGATCTCCGAGTTTGGCCTTGCCTCGACCGAGCACCACGTTTTCGTAGGTCACCGGCTCCTCGAACTTGCCCGCGGTGGGTTCACCGGAGCTTCGCAGGGTATTGCGTGCCGTGAACTTCAAGTTTGGTTTCACGAGGGTGGTTTGTGGGAATCCGTCATCATGCGAATACACGAAGCGAATGCCGGTGGTATTCGCTGGCAAGTTAATGGCCTGAGTCTCTGACGGATTCGTCTGGAACGGTGTGGCGCCCCAGGCACCAGACCCGTCACGCAAGTAGATTTTCAACTCTGACTGTGTCGGCGTGCCCTCGCCGCCGAGAGGTCTCGTGATCGGAGGCAGCACTTGTTTCGCGTCGAAGGCATCCCAGAAATTGTTCGGCAGATCGCCTGATTCATCCCACGAGTCCTGAAGAATAATCTCGGTGGGCTTGGTGCTCGCCCCTCCGGTGCGCGCTGTGGTATCGAGTTGCACGAAGACGTCCTGCCCCATGAGCACGGTTTGCGGCCCGACCTTCTTGTTCACGGTGAGGGTGATGCTTGGTGCCACCAGCGAGAGTCGCGCTTCTGTCGTGACCGTCTTGTCGTCAAGATCCGGCGCGGCTCCGGTGACCGCAATCTTGTTCACGTACGGTCCCTTGCTCTGACCGTCTGGAACAAAGTCCGGTGAGCCATTCGTATCGAGCTTGTACCTGACAATCGCCTCCGCAGCGGGTGCGATCGATCCTTCGAAGCGCAACTCAAACTTGCTGATGACTTGACCAGCCGGTGCCGCTGGCAATGGCCCATTTGGTGGCACCTGCACCGTCGAGGTGCCACCACCGACAAAGTGCCAGGTGAGGCTTGCTCCGGTGCTGCCAGTCGGCCAGACCGTGGTCGCATTATCGAAGCCCGCGAACGTCAAGTTTTCACCGAAATACTCCGGTGCTGAACCGGTTTCCGGCTCTGTAATCGTGAGCGCGTCGAGGGTCGTACTGTAGGGCTCTTCCCGGTTCGTCGCTCGAACAACGACACCGATCGTTTCGCCCGCGGCAACATTGCTCAGGTTTTGTTGCGGTGTTCCATCGGGCAGCGCGTAAAAGCCCTTGGTCGCCTGAACGTCAACTCGTTTTGTAACGACTTCGAAGCTCTTATTCGCGGTCGCGGTAGATTCGTTGCCTCCTGATTGCACGGTGGCGAGTACCGAGTTATCGACGCTCCATCCGTTGTGCAACGATTCACCCGAAGAGCGGTGGGTGGCTCGTTGCTCTACGTGAAAGTTCTGACCGAGCTGTGTGCCCGGGGCGATGTCACCATTCGAGGAGGCGTAGGTGAGCTGAACACCGGCAATACTGTCATTCGGGATTGTGGCATCCCACGGCACCCAGTTCCAGACTCCCCCGTCGAAGCGGTAGACATTCGCTCTCACCGTCTCGACGCCTGCAGGAACATTCGCGGTGGGATCGCTCTGAGGAGTAAAACCTGCAAAGTCTACGAAGTTGAATGGGTTTCCCGCAGGCAAACTCAATGCCCCGTCCGGCGCGAGGCCGGGATCAGCGGGATCGCGAAGGGTGATGGAGTCAACGTCGATCGTGGAGGTCTGGGTTGCAGCCAGCTGGATCGTGGATTGTTCGCCTGCGATGAAGTCCTGTGCGGCGGGGACCCACTGCTTCGTCACCTCGACCTTCGGCAGGACAGGGTTGTCGATCTGCACGGTGGCTGATGAGGTGCGTGCAAGCGGCCTGATTCCCGCGTTTGCCGTCATCGTCGCGGTGTTCACGAGGTCTTGCCTCAGGATTGGATCGTCGGTGCCGATATCACTTGGCACGATGAGGGTGTATTCGAGCACGCCTCTGCTCGTCACGGGCAGGCCCATTCCGGAGTCATTCCCGACGCCCGCGAAGACCGGCAGTGCAACCGATAGCGTGATGTTCAGTTCTTCGGGATCGAGCGGCAGCACACCGCTTACCGGAGTAGCTGGCGCTTGACCGCTCGTGACTCCGGGGAGGTCAAGCGTGAGCCCAGTTTGTGCACTGTCGACCTGTGCGCTGAGTCCTACTATCTGCCAGCCCGCAAATTCTTCGGGGAGCTTGTCATGAATCAGCACTGGACCGTCAGCGTCATCGTCGTTCGCCTGAAATGAGATCTTGTAGCTCAGGATCGACCCCGGGCGAATGTCGCTCACTGAGCTCTGCCCGTTGACCTCTTTTTCGAGGGAGATCGATGCACCGTCAGCCGCCTGTGCCGGTGAACTCTGCCCCTCGGCCACAAGCCCAGAGAGCACAAGCAGCGCCGTGAGTGCCGCTCCCGTGAAACGAATCAAGCGAGCCCGAGTGTTGCGCGTACGTGCCGTTTGAGTACTCATAGTTCTCCCCCGTGTATCCCCCAGATCTTTCTGGAACGCGGGTAGCCTCAACCGTGTGCCGGGGCCTCACATGCTGTTCCAGAAACTCTTGACCTCACGGATCTGTGAAATCTCAAGTGCGCACCTCGTGTGTGATCACCCAAAGTGAGCGCAGACGCATTCCAAAGCCTCACACAGATGTACATAAAGTTCAATGTTTATATGTACACGAGGGCAAAAAATCGAGCCGATCCGCGCACAGAATATGCGGAACGTGCAGAGCAGAAGATCCGGAGTAGCTTGCCTCACACGGCAACGACATCAACGCCGTGAGCGGATCGCGCCTGCTCTTCCGTGCCGCACCCCTCTGTCAAGGAGAGGCATCGAGGTCCTCGCGGGCGCGGGATCACCGAGAGCACCGCGGGCGCGGGATCACCGGGAACACCGGGAACACCGGGGGTGCCGAAAACTACGGGATCACCGGGGGGAGCGAACGCACCGAACGCAGTTTCCCGAGAGACAAGCGCAGCGAGGCGACTCCTCCGGATCGGCGATAGGCAACAGATGCACCGTGCGCGGCACTAGCCTTCGAGATCGGCGGGCGGCAGGCCGATGGTTCGATCCACGCCCGTTGCGATCCAAGACGCGGTCAGCAACAGCACCCGACAAATCAGATTGAACCACAGCAGCACACCAATGATCACCGCAAACGTCGCGAGCAACTGGTTGCTCGATGCCCCACCCAAAAGCGCGGATCCAAGCATCTTCAACACGAGCAAACCCGCACCACCCAGCGCACACCCCACGATGAGTCTGAGCCGCGGCACTCGCACCTCCGCCAGAAAACGATGCATCGCCATCAGCACAAGCACGTCAAACACATACATTGCGGCATACCTTGCCACGCTTCCCATCGTGCCAAAGAGCCAGGTGCCCCGATCCCAACCGAACCAGCCAAAAATGGCATCCGTGATGTTCGAGCTGAGCACCGTCAAACTCGCGGAGACCAGAATCGCAAGACCGAACAACACCGCAAGCATGAAGTCACGCAGCTTCAACAGCACCGCGCTCCGATACTGGCGCACATCAAGCCCGAAGATGATCCGGATCGAACGCCTCGTTCCGGTGAACCAGTTCAGCATCACCCAAAGCAGTGAGATCGACGCAACCACCTGCGTCCAATTCAATGCACGCGAGGTCAGCAGTTCATCGGGCTGCACAAGCCCATCTTTGCCAATCAGCCCGGGCACCGAAATATTGATCTGAGTAATGAGCGCCTCCAGCAATTCCGGTCGACTCGCAAGCGAGATGCCAAGAATCCCAAAGCCCACCCACAGCGCTGCAAACACCGCAAACAAAGCCTGGTAGCTCATGCCAGCAGTGAGCACACTGCCGCCGACGTCGGTGAAGTGAGAAAAAGCTCGCCACGGGCGGGTGCGCTGGATCCACTCCCACTTGTGCCGCCCCACAGCAACAACCTGAGCGATAGGCGATCCCTCTTCGCCCTTGCGGTCGCCGGGCGTTGCAGCAGAGCGGGGCGTATCCATGTAGCCGATTCTAATGGTGTCGCTGGCGGAGGCGAGGCGGCACACCACTGGCGAACGGGACTCCCGTCAGCCTGAGCTGAGCCAGTGCCGCGCGGTCAGCACCCCGCACGACGCAGAAAGCAAAAGAGCGCGGGGCCTGGGCCACCGCGCTCTTTTCAGCGAAACGAAGAAATCTACTTCGTCTTGCCCGAAATGATTGCTGCTTTCACCTCGGCGATTGCCTTGGTCACCTGAATGCCGCGTGGGCACGCATCGGTGCAGTTGAAGGTCGTGCGGCAGCGCCACACACCCTCGGTATCGTTCAGAATGTCGAGGCGCACCTGTGCCTGATCGTCACGCGAATCAAAGATGAAGCGGTGCGCGTTGACAATCGCTGCCGGACCAAAGTACTGGCCATCGGTCCAGAACACGGGGCACGAGGTGGTGCAGGCAGCGCACAGAATGCACTTGGTGGTGTCGTCGAATCGCTCGCGATCCTCGATCGACTGCACGCGCTCCTTGCCGGCTTCTGGATTCGAGCTCGCGACGAGGAACGGGTTCACCGCGCGGTATGCGTCGAAGAACGGCTCCATATCGACGATGAGGTCCTTCTCAAGCGGAAGACCCTTGATCGCCTCAACGTAGATCGGCTTGCTGATGTCGAGATCCTTGACGAGGGTCTTGCATGCGAGGCGGTTGCGGCCGTTGATGCGCATTGCATCACTTCCGCAAATGCCGTGCGCGCAGGAGCGGCGGAAGCTCAGCGAGCCATCCTGATCCCACTTGATGCGGTGCAGCGCGTCAAGGATACGGTCGGTCGGGTACATGGGAACATCAAAGTCCTCCCAGTACGCTTCACGGCCCGACTCTGGATCGAAGCGGCGGATCAGCAGAGTGACGTTGAACGGCTTGAGACCGGCTTCTTCAGCCGGCGTACCGGGTGCCGTAGAGGTAACAGTCGCGCTCATTCTTAGTACTTCCTCTCCAGCGGCGGGTAGTTCAACTCGCCCTTCTCGTTCTTGGTGAACACGACAGGCTTCCAGTCGAGCCTGATGTGATCTTCAGGGTCTGCCGAGTGTGGGTCGCCAGTGAGATACGCCATGGTGTGCTTCATGTAGTTCTCATCATCACGGTTCGGGAAGTCGTCGCGCATGTGTCCGCCACGGCTTTCCTTGCGGTTACGCGCGGCAAAGACAAGCACCTCGGCAAGATCGAGCAGGAAGCCGAGCTCGATTGCCTCAAGCAGGTCAGTGTTGTAGCGCTTGCCGCGATCCTGGATGCCGATGTGCTTGTAGCGGTTGCGCAGATCGTGGATCACGCCAAGCACCTCGGTCAGCGACTCCTCGGTGCGGAACACCTGGGCGCCACGGTCCATTGCCTCTTGCAGTTCCTTACGGATGTCTGCGACGCGTTCGGTGCCAGCGCTGGTGCGCATCTGCTCGACGAGCTCGCGGATCTCTTTCGCAGGATCATTCGGCAGTGCGACGAAGTCTGCAGTCTTCGCGTAGTCAGCTGCGTTGTTGCCGCTGCGCTTGCCGAAGACGTTGATGTCGAGCAGCGAGTTGGTGCCCAGACGGTTCGAGCCGTGCACGGACACGCAGGCGCACTCGCCCGCAGCGTAGAGGCCAGGAACAACGGTGTCGTTGTCCATGAGCACCTCAGCGTCATTGTTTGTCGGGATGCCGCCCATTGCGTAGTGCGCGGTGGGGAACACTGGAACTGGCTCGGTCACCGGGTCAACACCCAGGTAGGTGCGAGCGAACTCGGTAATGTCTGGCAACTTGGTCTCAAGCACCTCGGCACCAAGGTGGGTGCAGTCGAGGTACACGTAGTCCTTGTGTGGGCCGGCGCCGCGCCCGTCGAGCACCTCTTGCACCATGCAACGTGCGACGATGTCGCGCGGTGCGAGGTCCTTAATGGTGGGTGCATACCGCTCCATGAAGCGCTCACCGCTTGCGTTACGCAGGATCGCGCCCTCACCACGAGCGCCCTCGGTCAGCAGGATGCCAAGGCCAGCAAGGCCGGTCGGGTGGAACTGGTAGAACTCGATGTCTTCGAGGGGCAGACCCTTACGCCACACAATGCCCACACCGTCGCCGGTCAGGGTGTGTGCGTTCGAGGTGGTCTTGAACACCTTGCCGAAGCCACCGGTTGCGAACACAATCGACTTGGCCTGGAATACGTGCAGCGCACCCGTAGCAAGTTCGTATGCAACGACGCCCGCGGGCTTGCGATCCTTGCCTTCTCCGGTCATCACCAAGTCGAGCACGTAGTACTCGTTGAAGAAGTTCACGCCGAGCTTCACGCAATTCTGGAACAGCGTCTGCAGAATCATGTGGCCAGTCCGGTCTGCCGCGTAGCAGGCACGACGAACGGGAGCCTTGCCGTGGTCACGGGTGTGTCCACCGAAGCGACGCTGGTCGATCTTGCCCTCTGGGGTGCGGTTGAACGGAAGACCCATGTTCTCCAGGTCGATCACCGCATCGATGGCTTCTCTTGCAAGAATCTCGGCAGCGTCCTGGTCGACGAGGTAGTCGCCACCCTTGACGGTGTCAAAGGTGTGCCACTCCCAGTTGTCTTCCTCAACGTTCGCAAGCGCCGCAGCCATGCCGCCCTGCGCTGCACCGGTGTGCGAACGCGTGGGGTAGAGCTTGGTGATGACGGCAGTCTTGGCCTTCGGGCCGGCCTCGATCGCTGCGCGCATACCGGCACCACCGGCGCCAACAATCACAACATCAAACTGGTGGTAAGTGACACCGTCTTTGACGGTTACTTCCTCGCCCTCATGGGTGTTGGTAGTCACGAGTTAGCTACTCCTTCAGAAAGAATGAAATCTAGAGATTGGCGCAGAACGACGCGACCAGATCGGCGGGTGCCCCAGCAGGGCAAGGATCGAAGGTCAGCACGACCAGCGTGCCGAGCAGGATCAGTAGTGCCGCAGAGAGGAAGAGCGCGATCTTCAGGCCCTTGGCAAGGCCGGGGCGGGCCACGTAGTCATTGACGATCGTGCGCATGCCGTTCGCGCCGTGAATCAGTGCGAGCCAGAGCAGCAGCAGATCCCAGACCTGCCAGAACGGGCTCGCCAGCTTGCCGCCAACAAAGCCGAAGTCAATTGCCGAGATTCCGTCGCCCACCATGAGGTTCGAGAAAAGGTGTCCAAAGATCAGCACGACGAGCAGTACGCCCGAAACGCGCATGTAGATCCAGCCCCACTTTTCCCAGTTGGTGCGCTTCTTCGCGGGAGCCTTCGAGCGGGGGGTTTCGATAGTCATAGTCATCTCAGTTACCTCTCGCCCTTAGTGTGAAAATACGTTCATGAGGTGGCGTGGCGTAAAGCCGAGCATCACGACGACCCAGAGCGCGATCACGATCCAGAACATCGCGCGCTGGTACTTGGTGCCCTTGCTCCAGTAGTCAACGAGGATGATGCGCAGGCCGTTCAGCGCGTGGAACGCAATGGCACCGACCAGACCGGTCTCACCAAGACCCATGATTGGGTTCTTGTAAGTGCCCATCACCGCGTTGTAGGCCTCAGGGCTCACACGGATCAGTGCCGTGTCGAGCACGTGCACGAGCAAGAAGAAGAAGATTGCTACGCCAGTGATGCGGTGAAGCACCCATGACCACATTCCCTCATTGCCGCGATAGAGCGTGCCGCCTGGGCGGCTCTTCTTCGCAACTACCGGCGTCGCCTGAGCGGGCCTAGCTGACACGAGCATCCTCCTAGAATCGGTTGCGCCGAGTGAATCGGCATCAGGAGCAAGGTACGCAGTGACATCTTCGCGATGTCTGACTGAAAACCTGCCGCGCCCTCCATTATGACACTGTCGAGGGCCTCTCGTTGCCATTCCATGCCTGAACTTCATCTGATGAATAGGCTGTGCCCGCTGCGTTTCCCGGGCTTCAGACAGTACGCAAAAGCCGACGACTAGGCTTGCAAGCATGAACAACAGCTCGGCGATGGATCGCTTCACCTGCGTTATTCCTGCAGGAGGCGCTGGATCGCGACTCTGGCCACTCTCCAGAGCGAACGCCCCCAAATTTTTGCTTGATCTCACCGGAAGCGGCAACTCGCTGCTGCGCACCACCTGGGATCGCCTCTCCCCACTCGTACCTGCCGAGCGAATGATGGTCGTCACTGGATCGGCCCACCGCGACTCCGTCGAACGGCAACTGCCCGAGATCCTCGCCGAGAATCTTGTCATTGAAACCGAGCCAAAAGATTCCTCTGCTGCAATCGGCCTCGCAGCCGCACTACTCGAGTTGCGCGACCCCGAAGCCATTCTCGGCTCATTCGCCGCCGACCATGTCATTCGGGGCAATGTGCTCTTCCAGCGCGCAGTGCGCACCGCAGTGCAAGCAGCGGATCAGGGCTACATCGCCACCATCGGCATTCACCCCGCATTTCCTGCAACCGGCTTCGGCTACATCGCCTGCGGCCACGCACGCGGAGACCTTGCCCCCTTCGACGTCTATGACGTAACCGAGTTTGTTGAAAAACCAGACGAAGCAACCGCGTCAGAATACCTCTCACGCGGCGGCTACCTCTGGAACGCTGGAATGTTCATCGCAAAGGCCCGCGTGCTCCTCGATCAAATGGCACTTGCTGAGCCAGACATGGTGGCCTCACTGCGCGAGATCGCCGCGGCGTGGGGCACCGACCGAGCTGCCGAGGTACGCGAGCGACTCTGGCCAGCACTTCCCAAGGTCGCCATCGACTACACCGTTGCAGAACCGGCAGCCGAGGCTGGGCGCATGGTCTGCGTCACCGCACATTTCGAGTGGGACGACGTCGGTGATTTCGCAAGCGTCGCCAACCTCCTCTCCCGTGGACGCAAGGGCGACCTGGCCGTTCTCGGCGATGGCGCACAGGTGCTCTCCGACCGATCAAGCGGCATCGTCGTCAGCGAAAGCGACCGGCTCGTTGCGCTCGTAGGCATGCAAGACGTGGTGGTGGTTGACACCGCAGATGTCTTGCTTGTCACCTCAAAAGAGCACGCGCAAGACGTGAAGAGCCTTGTTGAACGTATGCGCGGCAGGGGCGGCAAACACCTGCTCTAGCGGATCGCATCCACCTTTGCGACCCCTCCGTGCCGCTGCGCATGCACCCACGCGGTGGCGCCAGCAAGCAGCACCACCGCTGCCACCATGAGCACGGTGCCGTTCCACCCGGCAGCAGCGAAGGCTACACCACCTGCCCAGCCAAGGAGCGACGAGCCCGCATAATAGGCAAGGTTGTAGAGCGAGGGCGCGAGCGTCCTCGCTCCCGCATCAGCGCGCTGACTCACGAGCGTGAGGGCGATTGAATGCGCGGCGAAGAATCCAATTGTGAAACACACGAGGCCGACGATAATTGCGATAAGCCAAGGCAGCAACGTCAAGAACAGGCCGAGCAACATGATCAATAGACCCGTCAACAGCACGGCGACGGGTGGGATCTGCGCGGTCAGCGACCAGGCTCGCCGAGAAGCAAATGCCCCGGCAAGGTAGGCAAGAAAGAGCCACGACACCGCGGTGAGGCTCAAGCCAAAGGGAGGTTCTTGGAGCCGGAACCCGAGATAGTTGTAGGCCGACACGAAGCCGCCCATCAAAAGGAACGCCTGCAGCACCATCACCATCGCACCGGAATTGCGCACATTGGCGACAGTAGCCTTCCAGATGGGGAGTCCCTTCGCTGCCGGTATGGCAGTTGGCGGCATCAGCGCCGCAAAACTGACCGCCGCGACTGCGGCCACCGCGCCCACCGCACACAGCCCCCAGTGCCAACCAAACGCTTCGCCAGCGGCTGCCGCAATGATCCGACCGGCCAATCCCCCAATCGTGTTGCCCGCGATAAAAGCACCAACCGCCCCGCCCAGCGAAACCGGAGTGACCGTCTCGGCAAGTGCCGTCACACTGATCGCAGGCAGACCCGCCAGAAACAGCCCCTCGACGAAGCGCAGCGCGACCAAACTCTCAAAGGTCGGCATAAAGGGTGTCACCAGCCCAACGGCCACCGCCAACAGGATCGCCCAGCGCATCGCGCGCACCCGGCCGATGCGATCGCTCAGCCGCCCCCAGGGCAGCATGCCAATGGCGAGCCCAATCGTGGTCGCCCCAATCGCAAGCGATGAGGCACTCTCGCTCATCGCAAACTCACTCGCGATCTCAGGAAGCAGCGCCTGAGGCGAGTACACCTGAGCGAAAGTGGCAAGCCCCGCGCAAAACAGCGCGATCAGGGCACGCCGATAGCGCGGGCTACCCGCAGGGGCTCGCGGATCCTCGCCCACCTCAGACACGCAAATGCAATTGCTACTTGACGAGCGGGAACAAGATGGTCTCGCGAATGCCCAGACCCGTGAGAGCCATCAGCAAGCGATCCATTCCCATTCCCATACCGCCAGTCGGAGGCATGGCATGCTCAAGTGCGCGCAAGAATTCTTCGTCGACGTTCATCGCCTCGACATCACCGCGCGCTGCCTCAGCAGCCTGCTGCACGAAACGTTCCCGCTGCACCACGGGATCAATAAGCTCGGAATAGCCGGTTGCCAACTCGAATCCGCGAATGTAGAGATCCCACTTCTCGACCACACCGGGAATGCTTCGGTGGTGCCGGGTCAGCGGGCTCGTCTCGACCGGGAAGTCCATGACAAAGGTGGGGCGATCCAGCGAATCGATCACAAAGTGCTCCCAGAGCTCTTCGACCAACTTGCCGTGGTTGGGCAGCTTCACCTCGACGCCCTCGGCATCTGCGATCGCCTGCAACTCTGCCACGCTTGTCTCAGGCGTGATCTCACGACCAGCAGCCTCGCTCAGCGAATTGTACATCGAGATGCGATCCCACTCACCACCAAGATCGAAGAGCGTGCCATCAGCCCACTCAACGACGTGCGAACCCTCGCGATCGGTGCCAGTATTCGTCGCAAGCGCCGCGTTCTGCACGAGTGCCTGCGTCAGATCAGCAATGCCGTGATAGTCGGTGTAGGCCTGGTACGACTCAAGCATCGCGAACTCTGGGCTGTGCGTCGAGTCGGCACCTTCGTTACGGAAATTGCGATTGATCTCGAACACGCGCTCAAGACCGCCGACGGCCGCACGCTTCAGATAAAGTTCGGGGGCGATACGCAAGTACAGCTCGGTGTCAAAGGCATTAGAGTGCGTGACAAATGGTCGAGCGCTCGCGCCGCCGTGCATGGTCTGCAACATGGGAGTCTCAACCTCGACAAAGCCACGCTCAGCAAAGGTCTGCCGAAGACTCGCCATGGTCTTCGCCCGAGTCAGCACATTGATCCGAGCGCGTTCGCGCTGAATGAGGTCAAGGTAGCGCTGGCGCACCCGAGACTCTTCATTCAGTTCGGCATACATATTGGGCAGCGGAGCAATCGCCTTCGCCGCGATCTGCCATTCGCTCACCATGACCGAAAGCTCACCGCGACGGCTCGAAATGACCTCACCGCTCACGAACAGATGGTCTCCGAGGTCGACCAATTCCTTGTAGCTGGCCAGCGACTCTTCGCCCACACTGGCAAGGCTGATCATGGCCTGAATGCGGGTGCCATCACCTGCCTGCAAACTCGCAAAGCACAGCTTTCCGGTGTTGCGCTGAAAGACGACGCGCCCAGCAATGCCGACGATCTCGCCCGACTGGCTATCTGGCTCGGCTTCCAAGTGCCCCCAAGTGGCCCGCACCTCAGGAATGGTTGAGGTCACAGGAACAGCGACCGGGTAGGCGCCGCCGCCAAGATCTCCCTCAGCGAGTGCGTTGAGTTTGTCGCGCTTCTCCAGGCGTACCCGCTTCTGCTCGAATACTTCTTCGTCGCTCAAGGGGGTCGGCTCAGGGGCGTGCTGGTCACTCATGCTTGCGGCATCCTTTTTTACGTTCTGGCGTACACATCCAGTCTACCCAGTGCGCCACCTCCTCCGAGCCGCCGCCGACCCCGTCAGATAGCATCCAAGTATTGTGCCGTCTCAACATCCTCGCCTCACCCCGCTGCTCCTAGGCGTGCTCGGGTTTACGGGGGCAGTCAGCCCTTTCGCCACCGACATGTACCTGGCATCGTTCGGCAGTATCCAGGAAGATCTCGGCACGACCGCCTCACTCGTGCAATTGACCATGTCGGTGTTCTTCCTCGGCAACGCAGCCGGTCAGCTGCTCATCGGCCCGCTCTCGGATGCGGTCGGGCGCAGACCCATGCTGCTTGGGTCACTCACGGTCTACGCAACGCTCGGTGTCGCGCTCGTGTTCACTCCCTCAATTGAAGTGTTTATCGCGCTTCGTCTCTTGCTTGGGTTTACCGGATCTGCCGGAATCGTGCTGGCACGCGCGATCGCAGTTGATCTCAGCGAGGGGGCGACCGCGGTAAAAGCGCTCAGCGTGATCGCAATGGTCGGCGGGCTAGGCCCGATCCTGGCACCTCCCATCGGTGGGCTCACTCACGAACTCTGGGACTGGCGCGGTACGCTCGCAACCCTCGCAGTGATTTCTCTCGTGATGCTTGCACTCGCGTGGTTCTTCATTCCTGAGTCGCTGCCGCGCGAGGCGCGACGCCCGGCGCGGATCAGCGCCACGCTCACGGCGTTCGCCTCGCTCGTGCGCTCTCGGCAATATCTTGCCTTCGTGCTGGCTTTTGTCTTTGGCTTCTGCGCGATGATCATCTATATTTCAGCCTCGCCCTTTGTCGGCCAAGATGTGCTCGGCATGCCCCCGCTGCTCTACGCTTTCGGCTTCTCGATGGGTGGCGCAGCGCTCGTGCTCAGCAACATTGTGAATGCGAGGATCGCCGAGCGAGTCGGCCCCACACGCATGCTGGGCTGCGGAGTGACGATCCTAACGCTGGGCGCAAGCCTGATGCTGGTGCTCAGCCTGACCGGAGCGCTCGCCCCCTGGAACTTCATCCTGAGCGCATTCGTGCTGACCGCTGGCGCAGGCCTCACAATGTCGAATGCGAGCGCACTCGCCCTCGCTGTCGCCGCGCACGCGCGAGGCGCCGGGGCCGCGCTTCTTGGCAGCTTGCAATTCGTCTTCGCCGGAGTGCTCGCGCCACTCGCTGGCGCATGGGGCGCACACACAGCGGTGCCCATGGGAGTGCTCGCCTTCGGCTCGGCGATTGCTGCGGTCGCCTGCACCGCAATCGCTGTGCGCGCACGACGCTGATCCGGCGCAACCGGGCCGAACGCGCTGCCCGGATGCGGGCACGCGGATCAGGCGTCGATATCGGGAGCCTGACCTGCCGCTGCGCGCAGTTCCTCTTCAAGTGCAGCGCGCACGATCCCACCGAGCAGGCGATCCGGGCGGTCAATACCAATCTCACGCAGCGAGTCCACTCCCTGCTTCACCACCGCACGCGAAAACTCTGTCACCGCGGCAATCGCTTCCGCGTAGGCGGGCCGATCCGCTTCGGCAACAATCACAGGTTCGGCACCCATCTCAACTGCGAGCGCCTGACCGATGGGCAATACCGGCGCTGGTGCCGTCACCGCAACGCTCGCCCCCACGAGCCGCCCCAGGTCGAGACTCGTACCGGTGAAGATGAGGGCAGGATGCAGTGCCAGTGGGATGACGCCAGAGGCCAGCGCAGGGCTGAACACACTGTAGCCGTGCTCCGGTGAAGTGTGCAGAGCAATTTGGCCCGGCTGCCACGACTCCGTATCGGTGAGCCCCTGCACAAGCTGCGATAGTTCGGATCCAGGAATAGCAAACACCACGAGTTCGCTGCGTCGCACGACTTCTTGCACGTCGAGCACCGGAACCCCCGGCAACATTGTCTCGGCGCGTTCGCGACTCGATTCGCTGATCGCACTGATCCCGGTGATCGCATGCCCCGCCCCGGCGAGCGCCAGCGCGAGCACCGGGCCTACGTTTCCAGCGCCAACGACGCCAATACCAAGGCGTCCTTCGCGATGCGCGACGGTCACGGCTGCTCCGGTGGCGGAGCGATCACGGGAGCGTCGGGGGCGGCCGGCGCTGCAGGAGTCGCCTGTGTCGCCTGTGTCTCTTGAGTCACCTGTGTCACCTGTGTCGCCGTCGCGACGGGAGCGGCGTGCGCTGCCCTGCGAGGAGCCTCCATCTCGGGGCTCCCGTTCACGCGCCGCGTGGCATCGAGCCCTTGCACATGCACCACGGTCGCAGCGAGTTCGTCAAAGAATCGTTGTGCCTCATGCCGGTCGAGCGCGCGCATCTGCATTCGCACCGGACCGAGCACCGTGTGCGCCTTGATCGATGCGAGTCCAAGCACATAGTGGCCGAGCGAACGAGTGAATTGCACCGATTGCGCTCGCACAATCGGCATGACCGAGAGTGAACGGGTGAGCCAGCCGCGGCGCACGCGAAGGCTCGCGTGCGGGTCATGCGGTTGATCGATGCATACACCGGCACGGCGCACACCAAACCACAGCAGCCAGGCGCCACGCCTACCTGCTCGCGTATACCCGTGACCTGAGCCAGCAAGCGCGTCGCGCAGGGCGGCTTCTCGATCCTCGACACCGGGACCGCCACTGTGCAATAGAGTCTCGAACACCCGCACCACATCTTCGAGATGTCCGACCGGAAGCACGGTGTTCTGCATCTTGTTCTGACCACCCTCGGCGGCCGAATGACCCGCCGTGGTGATCCGCACCTTCCACCACCCGAAAGGCCGCCAGCCCAGCGGCTGCAACGCCTCGACAGCGTGAACGCGACCGAAAGGGATCGTCTCGGTTGAGGTCGCGGTCAGACCGGCCCCGATACGCACTCCATCTTCAGCGCGCGAAAGCGCAAAGTTGAAGCCCTTATTGAACTGGGCAATCAGCACGCTCACCATCACGATGCCAAACGGGAAGATCGCGGTCAGCACGAAAGGAGACGCGAAAATGCTGCCAACGATAATCGCGGCAACCACTCCGAGCATCACAATCATCTCGGAACTGAGCAGAATGCTGGCAATCAGACGTCCGACCGGCACCTTGATGAGCGTTCCCGATTCACGGGCGCTCGGGTCAATGTCGAAATCGGCAAGATCGCGCAATCTGCTGTCGATCGCACCAGCAGCAACCGTGTAGGGCTGACCCGCAAAATCAACTGCGATGGGACCCTGCTGCGGATCGCGAGCGAAACCCGCCGCGGGAGTTCCTGAGGCGTCGCCCTGAGCAGGGTGCCTCCCCTGGGTTGACGCTGGATCAGCGGCAACGCCTCCCTTGCTCACGCGTGCGGCAAGCAGAATCTGCTCACGGACAACTTTCGCCTCGCGATGCCCGAGGAACTGCAAGGCAACCTTGCCGCCTTGGCCAGCCGTCTGCACGTCAACCTGCGTGAGACCAAGAATGCGTGCGAGCAGCGAACGCTGCAAGTTCACACTCTGAATACGTTCGAGTGGCGCCCTTCGGTGCTGCCGGAACAGCACACCGTGCTTCACTTCAACGGCCTCTGCGGTGATCCGATAGGTACTAAAGCGCCACACCAGCCACGACAGGCCGATGATCACCAAAACCACAATTGCGACCGCCACCAGTGCCCACACCAGCAGGCTTCGGCCAGCGAGATAGTCGATGATGTCGCCCTCATTGGGACCCATCACATCGACGACTTCGCGGGCGAGGAACAGCTCGATCAGGCGATCCCGGAGGTTCGCGATCACAATGCCAGCAACAACGATGAGTACGAGGCCGCCGCGGAGCAAAGGGGAGAGTGGATGCAGTCGACGCCAGTCGGTTTCGACCACGGGCGCAGGCGTGTG
>WPCJ01199019.1_pt1 | contig 68425 bp, 65 predicted proteins | sample 5399831 | NCBI WGS metagenome assembly WPCJ01 (sample SAMN12869470, study PRJNA574797) | sludge metagenome | isolation source: wastewater treatment of pH10 | place: China:Beijing | collected 2019-05-20
ATCTGCGATTTTTACCCAAATATTTCCATTATCTACACTTGCATTACTTGAAAACGCATAGCCATTAAATATTGAAAAAGTCTCACCCAACTTCTTCTTTTCCCATTCCCCTTCAAACCTCGGAAATCTTAAATTAGGAAACTTTTTTACACTTTTATTTTTTTCTGTCATCTTGATTATTTATTTGTTAAAATTCTAAGCCTTGAGGATTTTACTAAGCCAAAAAAAATTAGCTTACTAATCCCAATTCTTTCAAATAAACGTCAATTTCAGAATCCAGTTGAGAGCGCTTTGCTTCAAGCTCCTTAATTTCTGCCATAACGGCTTGAATATCTATTTCTTCCTCTTCTTCAAAGGTGTCTACATATCTTGGAATATTCAGGTTGTAATCATTGTCTGCAACTTCTTGTAAAGTTGCTTTATGGCTGAATTTTTCAATTACAGTGCGATTTTGGTAAGTATCAACAATTTTATCAATATGCTCATTTAAAAGCACATTCTGATTTTTTTGTTTTTCAAATTCTTTGCTGGCATCAATAAACAGAATATCTTCATCAGCTTCCCGACATTTCTTAAAAATCAGAATACAGGTTGGAATACTTGTGCCAAAGAAGATGTTTGCTGGTAGCCCAATTACAGCGTCCAGATAATTTTTTTCTTTGATAAGATATTTCCGAATGACCAATTCGGCCGCACCACGGAATAAAACACCATGCGGCATAACTACTGCCATAATACCATTCTCATCCAAATGATGAATCATATGCTGAATAAAAGCAAAATCTGCTTTTGAGGATGGTGCTAATTTTCCATATTGTGAAAACCTTTCATCAAGTAAATGCAGTTCGTTGGCACTCCATTTTGCAGAAAAAGGAGGGTTGGCAACAATAGCATCAAATGTTTTATCACGATGTTGAGGTTTTTCTAGTGTATCTTCCTGGCGGATATCGAAGTTGCTGTAATTTACACCATGCAGAATCATATTCATTCTTGCAAGGTTATAAGTGGTACGATTCATTTCCTGACCATAAAAATCACTTACTTTCGCTTCACGGGCAACACGTAACAGCAACGAACCACTTCCGCATGTGGGGTCGTATACGGATTTTAGCTGTGATTTTCGGCTTGTAACAATTCTCGCCAAAATAGTGGAAACCTGTTGAGGCGTATAAAATTCTCCGGCTTTTTTGCCAGCTCCACTTGCAAACTGTGCAATCAGATATTCATAAGCATCACCCAAAACATCCGCATTGGTGTCGGATAAATTAAAGTCTATGTCATCAAGATGATACAGAACTTTGGAGATTAATGTATTTTTTTCTTCCTCTGTTTTTCCCAATTTGGAAGAAGTAAGGTCTAAATCTTCGAAAAGATGCTCGAAATCATCTTCGCTATTTGTACCCAATGTTGATTGCTCAATATTAGTCAGAATTTTTGAAAGTTCAGGTAAAATAAAATTAGATTTGCCTTCTTCCTTCTGATGTCCTTTTTTAGCAATATTACTAAAAAGTTCTGATGGTTTTAAGAAATATCCTAAATCTTCAACGACTTCTTCATAAATGGCATTAACGATTTCCTTTCCTGATTCAGAGTTTTCATCAACACTAGCATAATCAATATCTTCACCGGAATCCGACAAAATTTTGTTTGCTGTAAAATGAATTTTTTCTGAGAGATATTTATAGAAGATAAATCCTAAAATATAATCTCTGAATTCATCGGCATCCATTTTTCCACGTAAAGTATTGGCGATATTCCATAGCTGCTGCTGCAACTGACGCTTTTGTTCTTCTGACATTTTATCCTTAATTAAAAACCTTAAAGATATTCTAATTTAGATTAAGATAAAAGGGTTGCGGAAAACTTTACTTCCCGATACAAAATTTACTAAAGATTTTGTTAAATCAGTCAATCTGTAATTCTTGAGTGTTCAACGAATTACGATTTTCATTCTACTAAAAACAAAAAAACAATAAAAATTAAAGCTTTTATTTTTTACCAACTGCTGTTCTATACCGCCACACAACTTCCCGCTATAACTTTTAATTGACCGTCAAACATTTTCCAAACCCGCAGATAGCGAAAATTCCCTTCAAAGTTTTGCTCCAGCATTTTTCCTTTAAGCTTTGATGATAACGTAACCACAACGTTTTCATCGATTTGTTTTATAGAATCGATGGATGAAGTGATTTCTTCCAAAACCAGATTTCCGGATTTGTGGGTTTCCAAATCGGTTTTCTTGGTAATTACTTCACCGCTTGGAAGAACAAAAAGCAAATCGTCGTGAAGCAATTGCTCCAGAATTTCGACATCGCTTTTCTTCATCGCTTCGCGAAGTTGATTTTCAATTTCCAATATTTTTTGTTCGGTAAGAAGAGGTGAACTCATAAGTTAATTTTTTACGAATCTAAATATACAAAAAATTTAGCTTCACTCAGTTCGTTCCTTGCTTGGCGGCTCCGCGTCTTTGCGAGGAACTATTTCACGCAAAGGCGCAGAGTCGCAAAGTTTCTAAATAATAGGAGCATTGATTTTGACTGTCTGATTTTGCCTTCTTCAATCAGCGTAATTATTATAATCTGTGGCTTAAAACAAAAAAATGCAATTCATTTGAGTTCCTCCAAAATCAATTTTTCTTTAGCCTGTGTCCAAAAACAAAAAAGCCCTGACTTTCGTCAGAGCTTTTATTACTTTGTCGGGGTGGCAGGACGACCTACCTATTCCTTAATTCGTTGATTTTATTGGTGTTTTCAAGTACTCTCCCAAAATGGGTAGCCGAATAGGTCTCATTTATAATGACTTACCTTAAAGCTCTTTGTTTCCTTGATCAATTTAATTGCAGTCAGTCAATGTACTTTTTTATATGTAAATATATTAAAAATGATATTAAAACGCAACATAATAATCTTTGCCCTGAATTATTTTATAATCTATTTATCTATCGCGAAGAATCAAGCTCTATTCGACTATTCCTTTGTTTTGAAAAGCAAAGTCTTACGTGGAGTGAGAGAGATCATTTACTGCAATTTTGACTTTTTTAAATATTTTAAATAGTGCACAGGCTACAATGTGTTTTTTTTTATAATTGATCTTGCTTTCTTAATTTGAAAAATTTTATAACCTCTTTGAAATGAATGTAGAAAGATTGCTTTTACCTTCCGGAAAAGGTTACCTACAAAGGTAATAATTACGTATCCATACCAGCTTTTCGGTTTGCGAATCGTTGCTCTTTCGATATTGTTCAAATTCGTGACTTCGTATCGATTACCGGTAAATTTGAGTGAATGTCGCTAAATATTGCTATTTTCATCTTCTCGGACTTAATTTATATGTTACTTTAAAATTCATTTGACTATGTAGTTATCGCTGATTTAGTATAGTATTTTTTTCTGAACCAAAATGCCAGATTAACCAGTGCAATTAATGCAGGTACTTCAACAAGGGGACCGATAACGCCAGCGAAGGCCTGCCCGCTGTTGATGCCGAATACGCCAATGGCAACAGCAATAGCCAGCTCAAAGTTGTTGCCGGTAGCCGTAAAGGCTATAGAGGCGCTTTTCGAGTAATCGGCTCCGAAATACTTTCCGGTAAAGAAGCTTATCACAAACATAATCGTGAAATAGATGACCAGCGGGATAGCTATCCTTACTACATCCATAGGTATCTGCACGATCAATTCGCCTTTCAGGCTGAACATGATCACGATAGTAAACAATAAAGCTATGAGGGTTATAGGCGATATAAAAGGAATATATTTTGTCTCAAACCAGTCCCTGCCTTTTAATTTAATCAGTATATACCTGCTGGTGATTCCCAAGGCAAAAGGAATGCCCAGGTAGATGCCTACACTTTCAGCAATCTGTCCTATGCTTATATCGACGTTAAAACCATCATATCCAAAATATGGCGGCAAGATTGTGATGAAAATATAGGCGTATACGCTGTATAGAAATACCTGAAAAACGCTGTTGAGGGCAATCAGCCCTGCCGCATATTCGCGATTTCCGTCAGCAAGGTCGTTCCATACCACTACCATAGCGATGCATCGGGCCAGTCCAATCAATATAACGCCTATCATGTACTCGGGATGCCCCTTAAGAAATAGCAGTGCTAAGGCAAACATAAGGATCGGACCAACTATCCAGTTCAAGAACAATGATGCGCCAAGCACTTTAGTATTTGAGAAGACTTCACCCATCTTGCCGTAATCCACTTTTGCCAGAGGTGGGTACATCATCAGGATCAATCCTATGGCAAGTGGGATATTTGTAGTACCGCTTGAAAAAGAATTGATGAAGCCGCTGCTTGAAGGCATGAAATAGCCTATTGCCACGCCAATACCCATAGCCAGAAATATCCATAATGTTAGGTTGCGATCCAGAAATCCTAATTTTTTTCGCCCTGCCACGGGCGCACAATTATTTGCTGACATAATTTTTATTTGATTTGTGAGAACATGTAAAACATTTCAGTTGCAATCTGCAGGCTTCTTTCCTGGTATTTTTCAGCTTGCTCAGGCGTATTGTCAAACGCCTTCGGGTCTTCGAAGGTTATCGGAATACGTTTTTCAGCACCGGCAATAAACGGGCAGCCGCCATCGGCCTGTGAGCAGGTCATTATTGCAGCAAATCCGCTTTCAGGGTTGAATGCATCATCATAGGTTTTTGAAAAGCCAATGACAGGATGCTCATTGTCGCTATATTTTATGGCATATACAGGATTGTTTCCATCGGCGATGACCTGAATCCTAAATCCCGAATGTTTTAAGGTTTCGGCGACCATCGGAAACAGCGCGGTAGCCTCTGTTCCACCGGAATAGCAAAAGACATTTTTGATGCCGTAATAAGCTGCTGCTGTCTGTGCCCAAACTTGGGAAAGATGGCTTCTACGCGAATTATGGGTGCATATCAAGTTGAGCCTTATTTCTTCGTTGGAACTTTTCTTGTCTTGAATAAAATCAATCAACGGCTGTAATACAGTCTTGCGCTCCACAGTAATGCTTTGGAATTTTAAAGCTTTGATTACACTTTCGATTTCCCGAAAAAGATTTGTTTTTAATGTCATGGTCATGTTTTGAAATTAGCAGCAACCTCCGCCCGGAGTACAGCTATTTGATTGTCCTGAAATTGCTGATAAACTCACTTTTTGTTTGTCGGTTGGAACGCCGCACTGGTCTTGTGCAAGGCAGGCTGTCTGTTTATTCTGGAGTGTAAAGCTCATTCCGTCAAATCCTAAATCGTATTTTCCGATTGTCGTGTCCTGGTATTCGACTTCAATTTCAAAATCTTCAATACCCAGTACCTTTTCAGATAAAGCAATAATGCTTAAAAGTTTATTTGGCTTCAGCCTGTGGTCTTCGTCTCTTGAGTCTTCCCACAACTGGAAGTTAACAACCGTTTCTTTTCTGACGGTACCGCCGCAATCAATAAAATTCTTGGTAATCAGCCCCACTTCCGTTACGTGGAAATTTTGCGGAACAAATGTGCCATTTGGAAGCATAAAGCTTAACGCTTCCATATCGGATAGATGGTTTTTAATTTCAGATAGTTTCATTATTCTTATTTTTTAATGTTAAGTCAATTTTTAACAGCATTCGTTTCTTTTCTTTTTCAGATGTTCTGTAATATGCTGGAAGAAGCCCTTAATTTTTTCAAATCCCGGTTCGTTGATACAATAGCAGATTGCATTGCCTTCAATATTTCCCTTAATAAGTCCTGCGTTTTTCAACTCCTTTAAGTGCTGTGAAACCGTAGGCTGCGCCAAAGGCAGCTCGTTGACAATATCGCCACAAATGCAGGTGTCAACTTTTAATATGTATTCAATTATTGCGATACGGGCGGGGTGCCCTAAAGCCTTCGCCAAAATAGCAAGTTCGTTCTGCTGGTCTGTAAAGTGATCTGTTTTCGTTGCTCCCATTGTAATATATTTATATTGCAATATTACGATATTATGCCTAAAGAAAAAAATAGTTTTAATATTTTTTTCTTTAATAGGCTAGAATTAAAAAATAGAGTTGCTTCTACTTTATTTGTATTTTTTAATTCAAACGCCCAAAATTGCAGAAGAACATGGGTGTTTAAAGTAATAAATAGGCCGAACTTAAAAATAGAATGAGCGACAAAATATCATCAAACGTTTGTTTATAAGCTGAAAAAAGATTCACTGAATTCTGACCGCTAACGCCTTAACTATTGCTTCGAGATAAACTATTTCCCTTTTTTTCTGTATTAAAAATTCGCAACCATTATTTTTTAAATATCACTTGACATTTGATTTACTAGTTTTCTTATAGGTTCGATAGTCCGATTAATAGAAATCCATTTTTCAATTCATTGGTCTTTTTCAAAGCATATCCGAGCTTATTTCCTGTGTTAATGGTACATCATTATTCCTCTATGAACACAATTAAAAGTACAGTTTTCTCTATTTGTTTTTTAATCTTTCAATCGAAATTTCCAAATTGAAATACAAAAGGATGTTAATAATATAGAGCTAGAGCTTCCTTAAAAGCATGCAAAAGTTACATCAATGCGTAACTTTTTTTAAAATAGCATATATCCAGGGCATTATTTTATTAGATTGTTGACAATCGTCTATTGTACTATTGAGTACTAAACCCGATTTCGCTAGATGATTAAAAAAAGGTTAGCCGAATAGGTTTCATTTATAATAAATTACTTCGCTCACTTTTGCATTCTTGATCAATCTAATCTCAGTCATTCAATGCACTATTATATATGTTAATATATTAAAGTTATTAGTGGATGTCAGCTTTAAGCAATCTTTGTATTAAGTTTTTTTATTAATGGACAGCGACTATGCAAAATCAAGACACCTGGTTCTGTTTTTTTTAGATTTCAGATTTATATAAGTATCAACTCGCACAACAACTCAACTTTGAAACGTCCTTTCCAAATGTGATAGCCGCTAATTTTATTCCTTCTCCTAATGTTAAATATGGATAAAAGCTCTCCGCTAAGTCCTTTACAGTAATACCATATTTTATAGCCATACTTAATTGTTGAATAAGTTCTCCGCCTTCCGGTGCTACAATTCTTGCTCCGATTAGTCTGTCCGTCTCGGTATTGCGAATAAGTTTTATAAAACCTCTTGTATCATTTGCAGCAATGGCTCTCGGCACATCTTTCAATTCTATTTTAGAAACTTCAAACGGAATATTTTGTTGTTCTGCTTGTACCTCATCCAAACCTGCGCCTGCAACTTGTGGGTCGGTAAATACTACCCATGGTAAGGAAGTATAATCTGCTTTATTTTCTGCTCCAGAAAAAGCATTTTCTACGGCAATTTTTCCTTCAAAAGCGGCTGTATAAACAAAAGCAGGTGTATTGGTTGCATCGCCTATGGCATAGATGTTTTGCAAATTAGTTTCCATTTTTGCGTTTACCAAAATGTGTCCCATTTTGTTCATCTCTATACCTATGTTTTGCAATCCCAGTTTTTGCGTATTAGGTTTAGTTCCTGACGTAACTACTATTTTTCCCATTTCTATGATTTGCGTAAATAAACCGTCTGGATCTTTGCAATGAATAATTGTCTCGCTTCCTTTTTTCTCGAATTTAACAGCACGAAAATTAGGGAAAATTTCAATGCCTTCTTTTCGCATTTGAATTTCCAGTACTTCGCTAATGTCAGGAGTTTGCGTTCTTAAAACTCGATCGGTAAATTCTATGATGCGAACCTTTACGCCTAAACGATTATATGCCATAGCAATTTCCAATCCGATATATCCTGCCCCCATAATGGTAATGCTTTCGGGCTTTTCTTCTAAATCAAAAAGCGAAACATTGGTCAAATAGCCAACTTCATTTAATCCTTCGATGTTTGGAATATTTGTAGTTGCGCCAGTTGCGATGATAAATTTCAAGGAAGTGTATTCTGTTTTTCCATCAACAACAATAGTTTTGTTGTCCTTAAACTCCGCCCAACCTGTAATCATTTTTAGGTTTTCAAAATCGCTTACCACATCCATATATTTCTTTTCTTGAAGTGTAGCTACTAATTTTTTCTTGTCTTTAATAACTTGTGCAAAATCAATATCAACTCCTTTGGGTTTAATACCTTCAAAGTTGGAATGGGTCGCGTGATAAGCCGTTTCTCCCGCACGAATTAAGTTTTTAGAAGGCACACATCCCACATTGACACAAGTACCGCCAAAGTCCAAACCACCGTTTACCATTAAGGTATTCAGTCCCAAACTCTCTGCTTTGATAGCAGCCGAAAATGCAGCCGAACCACCACCAATAATGATTAAATCAAAGTGATTATTCCCACTGTTTCCATTTTCTGGGATTTCGCCTTTGACACGATAGTTTTTTGTATCGTTGATGGTATTGATTATTTCCTCCTTACTTGTTTTTGAAGGGTCAAAAGAACATTCGCAAGCGGCTTTTGGATAGCTTACCTTAACTTCTGTTACTCCTTCATTTTTTGAAAGAAGTTTTTCAATGCCTGTGGCACAATGGTCGCAGGTCATCCCTGTGATGTCAAGCTTTATGGTTTCTTTGTTCATTACGCTTTCTTTTTTTGAGTTTCTTTGATGATTTCAGCTTTATAGCCTGTTTTTTCAATTATCTTAATGATAGCATCAGGATTTGTTTTCTTTGGGTCGTATTGGATGGTTGCCAAATCACCTGGGTATTTCACTTTGTGTTCAATAATGCCACCCACTTCTTTGAGGGCATTTGAAATATGGTTGGAACAACCTGCACAAGTCATTCCCGTGATTTTCAGTTTCACGGTTTCACCTTCTTGTTGTGTTTCCCTTTCCGTTTTTGCATTACTGTCAGTTGGTTTGCAACATTGGGCATTGACCTGAGTAATTCCAATTAGGAACAAAGCACTTAATAAAATCAAATTCTTTTTCATTGTGTCATTATTTAATTAAATTCTTAAATATAAAAAGCAAAAAAACTATTTCTTGCCAACCACTTTGTAACCTGTACCGTTGATGGCTTCTTCAATTTGAGCCAAGCTCACTTTAGTTTGGTCAAATTCCACTTTGGCAGTTGCTTCTTCGTAACTCGCATGTACCTTAAGAATACCTGGCAACTTATTTACGTCATTTTCTACGTGTGAAGCACAACCATTACAAGTCATTCCTTTTATATCGAAAGCTACTGATTGGATGTCCGAAGCATTGACGATTACCACTTCTTTTTTATCGTTTGAAGGGTAGAAAATGTGTGCATAGTTTGGAAAAGCAAGCATTAAAACAGCAAACACGGTTACAATTCCCAAAAATGTTTTGGTCTGCATAAAAGGTTTCTTTTCGTCTTCTTCGCAATCGCATTGGATTTCTTCGGCTGTTCTTGGCTTGAGTTTCTGATACCAAGCAAAGCTCAATACCAAGACAGTAATACCAATAAGATAAGGCCTTGCTGGTTCCATCCAGGAAAAGGTAGATGCCACCCCTGATGCTCCAGAAATAAGAGCCAATACGGGTGTTATGCAGCAAAGTGATGCTGCTACTGCTGAAAGCACTCCCGCTCCGACAAGTTTGTTGTTTTTCTTATTCATACTGTTTCCTTTTTTGAATTGTTAATGATGTGTTTAAAAAGTGGTCGAAGTAAAATCAGTTGCTCTTGTTTCAAAGAATAGAAAATGGTTTGTCCTTCTCTTCTCCCTTCAATGACGTTTCCGTCTTTGAGTTTTCTAAGATGTTGGGAAATTGCTGGGATGCTCATTCCGAGAATGTCTGAAAGGTCGCAAGGACAGAGTTCGTTTTCTTCTTCTAAGAGAAATAAAATTTTTAATCTTACTTCGTTTCCTGCCAATGCTAAAAGTCCACTCAGTTGACTGAATGCTTTGTCGTTAATTTGAACTATTTCCCGACAATTGTCTATTTGAACCTTGTCGGCAAACACTCTGATACACGATTGGTTGTTCTGCATAATTTTCCTGTTTGGGATTTAATAACGCAGCAAAGATATTAATTACTTTCTTATTTAAGCAAATACTTAAATGTATTTCCTGCAACTCTTAATTTTGGCATAAGGGCAAGGTAGATTTTGTATTTTTGATTCCCGGACAGAAAATCGTTTAATCGTTTGCAGCGGTACAGATTATAAAACTCAGATTGGCGGTGAAAGAAATCTAAAATAATTGATCTTGTATTTTAGTTAAACTTTGATTGTAATAACGGTTTTAACATTTTTTTTGTTAAAATTAAAAAAATATAAGTAACTTTGCCTTTACTAGTACTTTCATATGAACCGATTTCACATCATATTAATTGTTATGCTTGGCTTATTCCTAATGCCAACAAATAGTTTTGCTTGTGAAAAAATTGTGGTCGATCATTCTTGCACAAAAGAAACTTCTAAACCTGATAAAGATGATTGTTGTTCTAAAACAAATCATTCAGGTGACAAAAATCATGATGGTTGTGGCGGAAAATGCGGACATTCAATGTGTGGTTGTGCTTCAGTATGTAATGGAAGTATTTCCCTTTTGAGCGAACTAGAATTCAAAAACAATACGTTGAGTCTTTTTTCTCAAAAACAAAAATTCTACAATTCAGAAACCTCAATTTTATCGGGTTTCTATTCCATTTGGCTTATCCCTAAAATAAGCTAAACACCTTTTTTGATAGCCATAAGTGTGTCAAAAAAGGAAGCAGTTCTACGCTTCATCATTTTTATTTTTCGCTTTTATAGAATCATAGTCTATATGCCTCGGGTATATGCTTAATTCTCAAAGCCTTCATTAACTTCAAATACATATTAAAATGAAATCAATTAGAAAAGGATTGATGGCAATTACTATATTGCTATCTATCGTAAGCTTCGCCGCACCTATAAAAAACGCAAAAGTTATAAACGCAAAAATTTATGGTAATTGTGAAATGTGCAAAACTACTATTGAAAAAGCAGGAAACATCAAAAATATCGTTTCGGTAAACTGGGATGAAAATACCAAAATTGCGTCAATTACCTACAACCAGAAGAAAACAAATCAAGATGAGATCCTAAAACGGATTGCCTTAGCGGGATATGACAGCGAGCAATTTTTAGCTCCTGCCGATGCCTATGCAAAACTTCCAAAATGCTGCCAATATGAAAGAACAAATAAGGTGGCTGTCCCAACGAAAGAATCAAAAATGGATATGGAGAAAATGGATCATTCCCAGCATACAACCGCAGTTCGTCCAGATGCACAACAAGATAGTCCATTTAAAACAATTTTCGACAACTACTTTGAGCTAAAAGATGCTTTAGTGAAAACAGATTCCAAGACTACTGCAATCAAATCTAAAGAGCTTCTCACTGCAATCAATGCCGTTAAAATGGACAACCTAAAACCAAAAGAACATACTGCATGGATGAACGTAATGAAAAGTTTAGCTACAGATGCAAAAAACATTTCTGAAACCCAAGATATTAAGAAACAAAGAGAATCCTTTAAAAGCTTATCTAAAAACACTTACGATCTTATAAAAACTACCAATCAGCCACAACCTGTTTATTATAATCATTGCCCAATGGTTGATGCGAATTGGCTCAGTAAAGAAAGTGGTATCAAGAATCCGTATTACGGTTCCCAGATGCTAAGCTGTGGCTCAACTATAGAAACAATCAAATAATCCCAAATCAAAAAATGAAAAATATAATTACAGGTACTTCAATTCTTGGAGCATTAATCTTAGGAACCCTATGGCTGTCTTCTTGCAGTAAATCGGATGATATGAATATGTCCGATCCAAAATTGAATATAAACTATCCTGCCGCATATGTGGTCAATGGTCAGGACGGCACAATTTCAGTAATCAAATTGGCAACCAATGAAGTTACAGAGACCGTCAGCCTTATGGGAACCGGCACTGATATGATCATGTGGCCTCACCACATTTCTTTACATTCTAATCACCTGGCCATTGGTGTACCCGGAATGGACTTCTCTGCCGGTCATACTGTCGGCATGGAAGGAATGACTGGTAAACTCCTAGTAATTGATGCCGTCAATGGAACAACTGTAAAAAACATTAACCTGCCAATGATGAACCATAACACGATCTATAGTCCAAATGGTTTAGAAATTTGGGTGCCTCAAATGGACATGAATGGAAAAGTTCTGGTTTATGATGCCTTAACATATACATTGAAAAACACCATTGGAGTGGGCATGATGCCTGCTGAGCTTACCTTTTCTTCTGACGGCACTAAGGCTTATGTTGCTAATGGAGATGATAATACTGTGTCAGTTATAAATTCGACAACCAAACAAGTTACAGCCACTGTTGCTGTAGGGTTAAACCCTGTGGGTGCTTGGACAGGAAGCGATGCCCGAATGTATGTTGATAATGAAGACGGGCAATCTATCTCGGTAATCAATGTGGCAACGGATGCTGTAGATCAAACCATTGATTTAGGATTTATGCCTGGAATAGCGTCTCATAATGGTAGTAAGAAAGAACTTTGGGTAAGTGATCCAGTTAATGCAAAAGTACATTATTGGACTTGGGACCAGACTATGATGATGTGGATGCATGGAGGTGTATTTACTACTGGCGCTGGTGCCCATGCAATAACATTTACAGCGGATGGCAATACAGCATATGTGACCAATCAGACTGCTAATACAGTCTCTGTAGTCAATGTATCAAATCACACTGTCTCTAAAACTATTAATGTAGGCCGAAAACCCAACGGGTTGGTGCTAAAAATGTAAATCCTATCCTAAAAAGGTATTCAAAATGCCAACTGGAGATTGAATTTGCACAATCAAAAAAAAATAATTCGTATAACACTCAAATAAAAGAATGTTTGACAAAACAACATTTATAAGAGATCAAAAACTAAAAAAAATGAAAAAAATAATTTTCTCAACCCTTGTAATGGCAATTGTACTTACAGCCTGTAATTCAAAAAACAAAGAAACTACAACGCCTGAAGCTGCTTCTGGGACCGCTCAGAATGATTCACAATTGTATGCCTGTTCCATGCATCCTGAAGTTACAGGAAAAAAAGGAGACAGATGTTCCAAATGCGGAATGGAATTAACCGAGCCAGTAAAGGAAACTACTGAAAAAAGCGCAGAAGTAAAAACAACCCAAGCTGCTCAAGGAACATTTTCTATAAACGAAATTGTCAACAATTATCTGACTCTAAAAAATGCATTAACCAAAGATGATACAAAAGGAGCTGCAAATGCCGGAAAAGCATTATATGCAATTTTTAATAGTGTAAATCCCAATTCAATAGATGCCAAATTAAAGACAGAATATCTTGATATTGCTGATGATGCCAAAGAACACGCAGAACATATCGGGGCTAATGGTGGAAATATCGAACACCAAAGAGAGCATTTCGCCATGTTGAGTAAAGACATGAATGATTTGATAAAATCTTTCAAATCAGAGCAAAAATTGTATCAAGATTTTTGCCCTATGTATGATGGTGGGAAAGGAGCTATTTGGATAAGCGAAACTAAGGAAATCAAGAATCCATATCAAGGAAAAAAAATGCTAACCTGTGGTTCTATGAAAAAAGAACTGTAGAACAGTTAACGACTTACTTATAAATATATCGGGTTATTTACATAATAACCACTCAATGTTCCGGTGACTACTGATGTTTCGAATTTATTGAAATGGAAAAAAGCATCTAATTTTTTAGACTGTACTTTGATCCGCTCTTGAACCAAATATTCACTTATGATATCTGTTTTTCAAGTAAGTAAGTTGATAGAAATCTTTTCAGAAACATCAATAGCAACCTATTTTTAACAATTAAAATTCAATAAAAATGAAAAATGTAATTCTTTCAGCCATAGTTATGGTATTTGTAATGGTTTCTGGTAATGCCCAAAGTAAAAAAACAGAGACTAAATTTTCAACTGAACAAATTGTAGCAAATTATTTAGCATTAAAAAATGCACTTGCAAAAGATGACACCAACGGAGCTGCTAAAGCTGGAAAAGCATTGCATGCAACTTTCAAAAGCGTAAATATAAAATCGATAGATCCAAAATCCAAAGCAGCATATCTTGATATAGCCGACGATGCCAAAGAGCATGCAGAACATATTGGGGCTAATGGTGGTAATATTGAACATCAAAGAGAGCATTTTGCCCTACTGAGTAAAGACGTAAATGATTTGATCAAAACTTTTGGAGCTGCAAAAACACTATACCAGGATTCTTGTCCTATGTATGATGGTGGAAAAGGAGCTATATGGATTAGTGAAACAAAAGAGATAAAAAACCCTTACTATGGTTCCAAAATGCTTACCTGCGGTTCAATGAAAAAACAATTGTAAAATGAAACGATTCATCAGAAAGATTCTTTTTATTGGGTTAATTATTTTTCTACTGATGCAATTGTATCAGCCTGCCCGAAATTCCGATTACGGGCAGGTTTTACCAATTCACATTTCGAGAGTCTATCCCATTCCCAAAAATGTACAAACGATTCTTCAGACATCCTGTTATGATTGTCACAGCAACAACACGCAATATCCATGGTATTCCTACATACAGCCGGCACGCACTTTTATGGAGGGACACATTACTAAGGGTAAAGAAAATTTGAATTTTAGCCAATGGGGTAGTTATTCCAAACGTAAACAGGAAAACAAATTAGACCGAATCGCCAAGCAGATAAAAGCCAACCAAATGCCTTTGGCTTCCTACACGCTGATCCATAAAAATGCAGTACTGAATACTGTTGAGAAAGAACAGCTGCTCAATTGGATTGAAAAAGTAAGCGATAGTCTTGCACAAATAAATTAAATCTATGGTACACAAATTAATAGAATGGTCGCTGCGCAACCGTTATATCGTTTTACTATTATCAGCAGGAATATTTGTATGGGGTATCATCTCTATTCAAAAAAATCCTATTGATGCTATTCCCGATTTATCTGAAAATCAGGTAATCGTTTTTACAGAATGGATGGGACGTGCTCCACAGCTCGTTGAAGACCAGATCACCTATCCCTTGGTTACCAACCTTCAGGGATTGCCCAAAATTAAATATGTAAGAGCTGCTTCCATGTTTGGTATGAGTTTTATTTATGTCATTTTTGAAGATGATGTTGATGTATACTGGGCAAGATCAAGAGTACTGGAAAGGCTCAGTACTATTAGCAGCACCTTGCCCAAAGGAGTTGCCCCGCAATTAGGACCCGATGGAACTGGGGTTGGGCATATACTCTGGTATACTTTGGAGGCACCAGGTGTTGACCTTGGCGAACAAAGAGCCCTACAGGACTGGTACGTCAAGTTTGCTTTGCAAAATGTTCCCGGAGTAAGTGAAATTGCTTCTTTTGGAGGATTTCAAAAAGAATACCAGGTTACCATTGATCCAAACAAACTGCTATATTATAAGCTGTCTGTCCCGGAGGTTATAAGTGCTGTACGTGCCAATAATAATGAAAGCGGCGGAAGAAAATTCGACATGAGTGATATTGGTTATATCATTAAGACATCCGGTTATCTGAAATCCATCAAAGAGATTGAGGATATCCCACTGAAAAACCAAAATGGCATTCCTATAAAAGTCAGCGATATAGGAACTGTCCAGATGAGCGGGGAAACCCGATTGGGAATCTTTGATCATAATGGCACAGGCGAAGTTGTTGGAGGTATAGTAGTGATGCGTTATGGTGAAAACGCAGATGCGGTAATTGATAATGTGAAAGAAAAGATGAAGGAAGTTGCTAAAGGGCTTCCAAAAGGGGTAAAATTTAACATTGTATATGACCGGGGGCATCTGATTAAAGAATCTATTGATTCGGTTAAGCGTACCTTAATTGAAGAAATGTTTGTAGTGTCGCTTATCGTTATTATTTTTCTTTTTCACTGGCGCAGTGCACTGAGTATTATCATCCAGATACCAATTACCATTGCAGCAAGTTTCATACTGCTCAATGCCTTTGACATATCCTCCAATATTATGTCCCTTACCGGTATAGCACTTGCCATTGGAGTAATAGTTGACAACGGTATTATTATGAGTGAAAACGCCTACCAGCATCTCTCGCAACGGTATGCACAATGGGAATCTGAACAAAAAAATGAAACAAACTCTGATGAAAAGAATTAAAAATATATTTCGCAAAAAACCACAGTGGATATCCGAAGAGGAAAGACTCAAAATAATTGAGAAAAGCAGCAAGCAGGTTTCTCGTGGCGTATTCTTTGCCACTGTAATTATAATTACCTCTTTCTTGCCTGTGTTTATGCTTACCGGACAGGAAGGAAAACTATTCCATCCTTTAGCCTTTACAAAAACATTCATACTGATTGTGGATGCCCTGTTGGTACTTACATTAGCTCCGGTACTGATTTCTTTTTTTATGAAAGGAAAATTCCGTCCAACCGATGCACATCCAGTAAATCGCTTTTTGGAAAGAGGTTATGAGCCAATTATACGCTGGGTTCTGAAATGGAGAAAAACAACTCTTGCAGTCAATATTCTGGCATTATTGATTTCTATTCCATTATTGATGCGGCTCGGAACGGAGTTCATGCCGCCATTGGATGAACAGAGTATTTTATTTATGCCTGTTACCCTCCCTGATGTATCTAATGGAGAAATCAAACGCATTTTGCAGGTACAGGATAAAATAATCAAATCGGTTCCTGAAGTTGAAAGTGTTTTGGGTAAGGCAGGGCGAGCTAACACAGCTACGGATAATTCCCCAATGAGCATGATTGAGACCATTATCATGCTAAAACCAAAATCACAGTGGCGTGAAGGAATAGATAAAAAAGATATTATTAAGGAACTCGATACCAAACTCCAGATACCTGGTGTAGTAAACGGTTGGACACAGCCCATTATCAACCGAATCAATATGCTGGCAACAGGAATTCGTACTGATGTAGGAATTAAAGTCTACGGACAAAATCTCGACACCATTGCTCGTGTATCTGAAAGGGTGAAAATGGCTTTAGAAGGAACTCCAGGAGTATCTGATTTATTTGTGGATCCTATTACCGGAGGTAAATACCTTGATGTTGATGTTAATCGCCAGGAATTGGCCCGATATGGATTAACAGTAGATGATGTAAACCAAACCGTGGAATTTGCTTTAGGTGGTGCATCCATTGGCAATACTGTTGAAGGACGAAGACGTTTTTCAATAAGTGTGCGTATGGCACAGGATTATAGAAATAGCGTGGAACGCATTAAACGCATTCCCTTACAGTCTCCTGCCTTTGGAGAAGTGCCATTATCTGCCGTTGCTGATATTAAATTCGTAGACGGACCGCCAATGATCAGTTCTGAAAATGCACTCCTTCGCGGAGCAGTCATGTTCAATATACGTGATCGTGATATGGGAGGAACCGTACAGGAAGCAATGAAAAAATTAGAAAGTGCCAAAAACATACTTCCTGAAGGGTACTTTATAGAATGGAGCGGACAATATGAGAACCTGATCAGCGGAGAAAAGACCCTTAAAGTCATTGCGCCGTTAGTATTGCTTATTATTTTCTTCGCCCTATATTTTGCCTTTAATTCCCTTAGGGAAGCCTTTTTAAGTCTTATAACAGTTCCTTTTGCTTTAATTGGAGGTGCCTATATAATTTTTTTCTGGGATGTCAATCTATCAGTGGCGGTAGCTGTAGGTTTTATTGCCTTGTTTGGTATTGCCGTGGAAACCGGAATTGTAATGGTTATTTATCTCAATGATGCCATGGAGCAGCTTATCAAGGCCAAAGGAAACTCAAGAGAAACCATTACGAAAGAGGATCTAAGGGAATATGTGGTACACGGCGCCGCAAAACGATTGCGCCCAAAACTAATGACCGTTTGCGTCTCATTATTTGGATTAGTACCTGTCCTGTGGTCCAATGGTGTTGGAATGGATGTAATGAAACCAATTGTATTGCCAATGATTGGCGGGGTTTTTACCTCTGCCGTACATATCTTATTAGTAACCCCGCTTATTTTCCTAATGTCCAAAGAATATGAACTAAGAAAATATGGCAAACTCGAAGTACATGATGTCAAACATTAAAACACTGGCAGTACTATTGCTTTTACTGCCATTACAGCTATTGAGCCAGACCCAACAGGTCTTGTCTCTCGATACAATCCTTCAAAGAATTGATAAAAAAAATGTGCTCCTGCAAAGCTATGGTTTAAAGGCAGAAGGATATAAATACAGTGCCGATGCCGCAACAGCATGGATGGCACCAATGGTGGGTGTGGGAACCTTTATGACCCCCTATCCTTTTCAGGAAGTTATGGATGACCGCGACAAAGGATCTTTAATGTTCAGAATTGAACAGGACATCCCCAATGTAGGAAAGCTAAACAAGAAGAAAAAATTCATTCAGTCCCAAGCAAACATTGAGAACGCTACCCGTGCCGTTACCCTAAATGACTACAAAGCGCAGGCCAAACAGCTCTACTACAGCTGGATGGTGGCCGAGCAGCGAATGAAAGTTTTGGATCAGAACGAAAAGATAATGCTGACTATGAAAAAGATTGAGGAAGTGCGCTATCCCTACAACCAATCGCAATTGGGTAATGTATACAAGATCGACGCAAGGATTGAAGAAAACAGAAATATGGTCCGCATGCAGGAAGGTGAAATCGCAAAAGCAAGAGCATGGCTGAGCAGCTTGATGAACCAGCCCGGCAATGCTGATTTTGCCATAGACACGAGTATTATTCCTGTCTTCAACCCTGCTTTGCACGACACGACAAGTCTTGCAGGGGTACGTGGAGATATTAAGAAGATGGATGCAGGGATTGAATCGATGCAGCTCAGTATTGAGGCCATGAAAGCAGAGAAAAATCCCTCTTTTAAAATCCAGTTTGATCATATGAATTCTTTTGATAAAATGATGCCCAAAGCCTATTCGGTAATGGCAATGATGTCTATTCCTATTGCTCCCTGGTCATCAAAAATGTATAAATCAGATGTCAAAGCAATGCAATATAATGTACAGGCAATGGAGAAAGAGAAATCCGCCATGCTGCAGGAAACCCAAGGTATGTTATATGGTATGCAATATGAAATACTGACCATGCAAAAAAGGATTCAGGGGCTCGAAACAAAAATAATCCCTTCTATGCAAAAGTCCCTGGATGTAAACTTTCTGAACTATCAGGAAAACAAACTGCAGATTCCTGTAGTAATTGATTCCTGGGAAGCTTTAAATATGCTGCAGAATAACTTATTAGATGAAAAATTAAAACTATATCAAATGATTGTCGATTATGAAAAAGAACTCTATCGTTAAGTCAGTCGCATTGTTATTCGTTTCGATATTATTATTGACAGCCTGTAACAAGAAAACCGAGCACAACAACAAGCCAACCCACCAGCATAGTGCAAATCAGCAATATACCTGTCCAATGCATCCTGAAGTTATTCAGGATAAGCCCGGCAGCTGCCCAATATGCGGTATGGAATTGGTTCCAAGACATACCCCCGGTACGGAAACAGCTATAGACAGCAGCCTGAAACACCTATTAAGACCCGTCAATGAACAGGTCGTTTCTACTATATCTGTCATAAAACCTGACCGAGGTACTAAAATATTCTCTCTGCAGGTACAAGGAATTATTACCTATGATACCCGTGAGCAGACCAGCATTTCCAGCAGGGTAAGCGGAAGGATTGAGCGCCTGCTGATTAAGTACAATTACCAGCCCGTAAAAAAAGGACAGCTAATCATGGAAATCTATTCACCTGACCTGGCTGCCGCACAAAGAGAATTATTGTTTATTTATCAATCTGATGCAAACAATCCTATGCTTCAAAAAGCAAAAGAGAGACTGTCTCTGTTAGGTATGCATCAGAAACAAATACAACAGGTATTAAAGACAGGTAAAATTTCCTATCGTATTCCTGTTTACAGTAATGCCACCGGATACATCTTAGACAACACTGCAGCAGGAAACACTTCTACAGCAGCTCCGGGGGCTTTATCTCAAAGCACAGTGTCAGATGATGGAATGGGTACAATGGGTTCAAGTGGCAATGCAGCATCAAATAGTAGTGCATCTGCCCCTGCTGCCTCTGCTATTATGTTACGAGAAGGGCAATATATTGGTGCAGGACAATCACTTTTTACAATCTATACCAATAAAAACCTTATCGCTGAATTTGCTTTTGATCCATCGGCATCACCCCAGATTAAAAAAGGGCAGAAACTGCTGTTTTATGAACCATCAGATAAGCAAACCGTATATACTGGTACTGTCGGACTCATTCAGCCCGTCTTTAAAGAGGGGACAAACTTTACTGTAGCAAGGATTTATTTGCAGGATAATAAATTTCAGACTGGAAAATTAGTAACTGCAACCATCCCTATAGTCAGTAAAGGGTGGTGGCTTCCACAAAGTGCCGTTCTCAACCTAGGAAATAAATCCATCGTGTTCAAAAGAGAAAAGGAAGTGTTTGTTCCCAGAGAAGTTAAAACGAAGAACATTGCTGATGGAATGGTCCTAATAGATCAAGACATCAGTGACTGGAGTATTGCCAGCAATGCGGCCTATATGATAGACAGTGAGAGTTTTATCAAGATAGCTTCAGAAAATAAATTAAAAAATTAAGTCATGAACAATAAATCAATAATCCGTACTTTTTTGCTCATTGTAATGATTTTTCCACTTCTATTTACAGCATGTGCCCAAAAAGAAGAAAAAAAAGTCAGTCAGGAAAAAGCTCAAACCTATACCTGTCCCATGCATCCGCAAATTGTAAAAGATGGCCCTGGCTCATGTCCAATCTGTGGAATGGATTTAGTGCCCTTCGAGAAAAACAACGCACAGGACTTTCTAACCTTGGGGCCAAGCCAGCAAGCACTAGCTAATTTGACTACAATAACTGCTGGGGAAAATGAATTTTCAAATTCTTCCCGTCTCAACGGACGTCTGGTTACTGACCCTGAGCAAACTATTTACATTTCAAGTCGCGTGGCAGGAAGGATTGAAGAATTGTATGTAAAAGAAACTGGTGTCCCAATCCGAAAAGGCCAGCCTTTATACAGAATATATTCAGAGCAGCTTTCAGCCCTGCAACAGGAGTATCTCATTGCCACAGCACAGGCTGCAAGCTTTGCTGAGGATAAACGTTTTGCCCAAATAAAAAATGCTGCTAAACAAAAACTACTATTGTATGGGCAGTCTGAAACCCAGCTTCAGGAATTAATAAAAAAACAAAAAGCATCACCTTATGTTGTTTATTACGCCCCAGATTCAGGAATAGTTGCTGAACTTTCCATAACGGAAGGCCAGTATGTGGCAGAAGGAGGCTCTATTATGAAACTAGAAGATTACAATCGTTTATGGGTCGAAGCCGATGTCTATCCAGCAGATGCCGGTAAAATTAAAACGGGCCAAAAAGTAAAAGTTATAGTCCCGGGTTATGAAGATCAGCCCCAAACAATGACGGTAGATTTTATAAATCCTGCCTTGCAGACAAGCAAGCAGATAGTCCAGCTTCGCGGTACTATTGCCAATCCGAACAATCAATGGCAGGCAGGCCAGCAGGCTATTGTTTTACTTCCTTCATCAGAACAAAAAATGAAATTGACCATTCCTGTGGATGCTGTAATAAGGGACGGCAACGGCACACATATTTGGATTGAAATTGAAAAAGGCAAATATCAGCCTAGAATGGTGACTATTGGTTCGGAAACCTTCGATGAAGTCGAAATTACTACGGGCTTAAAAAAAGGGGATGTCGTTGTTGCATCGGGCGCCTATCTGCTGTACAGTGAATTTATATTAAAGAAAGGCAAAAACCCAATGTCAGGAATGAAAATGTAATAACCAATCTCACAATAACGATGAAAAAAATAATCAAAATAGGAATCCCAATAGTATCATTCTTCTTACTTATTGCCTGCGGTAATAATGAAAACAAAAAACAAGAGAATCCTCAGGATAGTGAAACTTCTGTCCCAATTTCAAAGGAACCCGAAATCAGGATAAATGATGATCTTTTAAACGCGATATACAGCCAGTATGCCCATTTAACAGTAGCCCTTACCAATGATAATCTCGCGGAAGCAAAACTGGCTGCCAATGGGATTGAAGCGGGAGCACGGGAAATCAGCAACAACAGCAATCTTGCAGCAATCGCTGCATCAATCGTTTCAGCTCCAGACATCGCAAAGCAGCGGGCCGCTTATTCTAGACTTAGTAATGAAATGGTTGCTTTGCTAAAAAAAGCAGGAATGGCTGAGGCTGAGCTATACGTGGAATATTGTCCAATGGCTTTCGACAATAAAGGAGCTGTATGGATTAGTTCTACCAAAGAAGTGCGTAATCCTTATTTTGGAGAGAAAATGCTCAAGTGTGGTGAGGTGAAAGAAGTAATTAAATAATTAGGGACTAAATACATAACTATTTGTAATTATTTTTCAGTGTTTAACAATCGGCTGTAACTGCTGATGAACAACAAGTCATTTTAAGTAGATTAAAATTACAGGTTTACTAAAAAAAAACACTAACTTTCTATATATTAAGTAAATAACGCTTCTAAGCTGTAAAAAAATAACCTTATGACACACACCTATACAATATCGGGAATGACTTGCGATGGATGTCGTACAAAAGTAGAAAAAACATTAAATGCTGTGGAGGGAGTAAAGGCAAATGTCACTCTAGATCCCCCATTGGCAACCATTATAATGGAAAAACATATTGCGACCGAGCAACTGCAGGAAGCATTGACTGCGGTTGGAAAGTACACCATTGAAATGACCCACACGACTCATTCGCAAGAAAAAACAGCAGAGAAATCATGCTGTAGTACTGCTAACAATCATAATGATAAACATGATCATAAAAAGTTAGCTGTGCCTCATAGTGATGCGGGTGGAAAATACTATTGCCCAATGCATTGTGAAGGCGATAAAATGTATGATAAACCGGGAGATTGTCCTGTATGCGGAATGCATTTGGCACAAGAACCGGCTGCTGTCCAGGTTCAGCAATACACATGCTCTATGCATCCGGAAATTATAACCAATGCGCCAGGTTCTTGTCCTATTTGCGGGATGGATCTAGTACCAATGGAACCAAGCGAAAGCGAGGACCAAAGGATTTATAAGGGTTTGGTTAAGAAAATGAAAATAGCGGTTGTATTTACGGTTCCTATTTTCGCTATTGCCATGATAGAAATGGCGCACAACAATCCTCTACTTCAACTAATGGATGCGGCTAAATGGAATTGGGTACAGCTTATTTTATCACTTCCTGTTGTCTTTTATGCCTGCTGGGTGTTTTTTGTACGAGCATGGAAATCAATAATCACATGGAATTTAAATATGTTTACCCTTATCGGAATTGGTACAGGAGTGGCATTTTTATTTAGTTTAGTTGGAATGTTTTTTCCAGACATTTTTCCAAGTGAATTTAAGACCGAACACGGAACAGTACTATTATACTTTGAGGCCACAACAGTTATTCTAACTTTGGTTTTGTTAGGACAATTGCTTGAAGCCAGGGCGCACAGTCAAACCAGTGGCGCTATAAAAGAATTATTAAAATTGGCTCCTACCGAAGCTACCTTGGTAATTGATGGCGGTGATAAAGTAATCTCAATCCATGATATAAAAAAAGGTGATTTATTACGGGTAAAACCCGGAGATAAAATTCCTGTGGATGGGAAAATAACCGATGGTGAAAGTACAATAGACGAATCGATGATTACCGGTGAACCAATTCCTGTAGATAAGAAAACAGGAGATATGGTGTCTTCAGGAACTATAAACGGAAACAAATCATTTATAATGATTGCCGAAAAAGTTGGTTCGGAAACCTTGCTTTCGCAAATTATACAGATGGTTAATAATGCAAGTCGTTCCAGAGCACCAATTCAAAAACTAGCCGATAGTATTGCTAAATATTTTGTACCAATTGTTGTTGTAATTTCCATTCTTACCTTTTTCATTTGGGCAAAATTTGGTCCCGAACCGGCATTGGTCTATGGGTTTATAAATGCCATTGCGGTATTAATTATTGCCTGTCCTTGTGCTTTAGGATTGGCAACGCCCATGTCTGTAATGGTAGGAGTTGGAAAAGGCGCTCAATCAGGAATTCTGATAAAAAATGCTGAAGCTTTAGAAAAAATGGATAAGGTAAATGTTCTGATTACTGATAAAACAGGAACAATTACAGAAGGGAAACCTTCGGTAGAAAAAATTGTTGCATTACAATATTCAGAAGATGAACTGCTGCAATACATTGCGTCTTTAAATCAGTATAGCGAACATCCTTTAGCACAAGCAGTAGTGAAATTTGCAAAAGCTAAGAATGTTTCTTTAACGAAAGTCGATGATTTTGAAAACATTGCAGGAAAAGGAGTTATTGGAACTGCTATTGATAAAAAGATCGCATTAGGGAATAAAAAATTAATGGAGCAAGTAGGCGCAGCTATTTCTGCCGCAATTGAAGAGAAAATTATTGCCGAACAAAAATTAGGAAAAACAGTTTCTTATATCGCTGTAGATAAGAACGTAGTGGGATTTGTAACGATAACCGATGCTATAAAAGAAACCAGCGCTGCTGCTATAAAAGAATTAATGCGTCAAGGAGTTGAAGTAATTATGCTTACGGGAGATAATGTAAATACTGCCAAAGCTGTTGCCGACGAGTTGCATTTAACCTCTTTCCAAGCAGGTTGTTTACCGGAAGACAAATTAAAAGTAATAGAGCAATTACAAGCTGAAGGAAAAGTTGTTGCTATGGCAGGAGATGGTATAAACGATGCGCCAGCTTTGGCACAATCGGACATTGGCATTGCGATGGGAACAGGAACAGATGTTGCAATAGAAAGTGCCAAGATTACTTTGGTAAAAGGAGATTTGCAAGGAATTGTAAAAGCAAAAAATCTGAGCCACGCTGTAATGAGCAACATCAAGCAAAACCTATTCTTTGCTTTTATATATAATGTCTTAGGTGTACCAGTCGCTGCGGGAGTTTTATTTCCGTTTTTCGGAATATTACTTTCTCCTATGATTGCTGCCCTGGCAATGAGTTTTAGCTCGGTATCTGTTATTGTCAATGCATTGCGATTGAGAAGCTTGAAACTCTAAAGAATAATAATTTATTATAAAAACAAATGACCAATCTAGGACAAATTATTCTGCAGTATAAAAACGATAACGAAAGTGTCTACAATACCTGGTTTATAGATAACAACCAACGGTTAAAGGCATTTCGGACTATAAGACGCGGTGTTTTACAAGTCATTGAGGATATTAAAAAGAAAACCTTTCCTAATGATTTTAAAGAAAGCAGTTTAGAATTTGTTCTGAGTTGCATTGCTGAACAAAAACAAGTCTTTGCAGGGGTTTCCCATCCGTTTTATTGGAAACCCAAATTGCGCATTCCCGATATCTATGAAAATCAAAACAATAAATTGGCTTTCGGTCAATTCCTTGAAAATTGTATCAATGCCAAGTCTGAAGAACAGGTTGTAAAAGAAATCATAAAACTCGATGAATTAAAAATTAAAGGATTAGGACCTGCGGTTGCCAGTATTTTATATTTCATACACCCAACCTGGTTCCCTCCATTCAACACTGCTATTCTCAATGGTTTTAATTTTCTTTTTAAAGACAAAAAAAAATTGGGAAGCTGGACAGAATATCTTAAAATAAGAGAAACTTTGATGGAAACTAACACTTTGCATAAATCTCAGCTGTCAAATGATTTAGGTGCCATTGCAGGATTGTGTTTTGAAATTGGAACTCAGAAAATGCTAATCGGTAACGATGAATACTTAAGCGAGGCAGAACGTTCAAGATTCGAAAAAAACGTACACAAGCGTCAAAAAGAAATACTCGAAGAAAAACTGGAGGAAAATCTGCATAGTGAGATGCAATACCATCTGCTAAAAATAGGTATTTCTCTCGGTTTCGATGTTACCCCGGCAAGCAATGATAAAAACAAATCATTTAATGGTCAAAATTTCTCATTTATTTCACTGGTAAAATTCCCTGAGTTGCCTACCGACAAGGACACTCAAAATACCATTAAGCTTATTGATGTACTCTGGTTCGAAAAAGGCACAAACAAAATTATAGGTGCCTTTGAAGTAGAAAAGAGCACCAGTATCTACTCCGGCATACTGCGCTTGTCTGACCTGTACTTTAGTATTTCAAGCGGACAGGAAGTTTTTTATATTATTATTCCCAATAACAGGGAAAAGGATGTAGTGCTTCAGCTAAATAGGCCCGTTATAAAAAACTCGAAAATGAATATACAATATATCCTGTTTTCTGAATTAAGAGCTAATTGTGACGCTATCTGTAAATTTGGAACCGACCATTCGGTAATGGAAAAAATATCAAAATCAATTTAAAATTAAAAAACTATGAAAAAAATATTTCTATTAAGCTTCATTATTATACAATCGTTATCAATTTCTGCACAGGACAAAGTTCAAATTAAGCTTACTTCTGCAAGCCCTTCAGCATCATTTCAACAAGAAATTGGAGGCTCAACAATAAAAATGGCCTATAGCAGACCCTTAGTAAGAGGACGAAAAATATTTGGGGAACTGTTGCCATTTGGCAAACTCTGGCGGACAGGTGCTAGTGACTGTACTACCATCAGTACTAATGAGGATATCGCCTTAGGAAATAATATTTTAAAAACAGGAACCTACTCTATATTTTCAATTCCATCAGAAAATGAGTGGACTATCATTATAAATAGTGATATTACTTTACATGGCGAAACTGGTTATGATGAGAAAAAAGACGTTATGCGTTTTACCGTCCCCACAGAAAAAACAACTAATTTCTACGAAACTTTTACCATCGAATTAAATGACATCAATAGTAAAGGGGAAGGTTTCCTTAAAATAGAATGGGAAAATACTATGGTTAAAATACCAATGAAAAGCAAAGCTGACAAAGAAATTTTAGCCCTAATTGACAAATATATTATTAAAGAGAAAAGTCAAAATGCTACCTTATTGTTTCAGGCAGCAAATTATTATTCAACCACGGGAAGAGCTAATAACCAAACAATATCCTGGTTAGCTGAGGCTGAAAAATTGGATCCCGAAAATTTTTATTATCCCACTTTAAGACAGAAAGTATCTTTAGAACTGAAGGATTATCCCAATGCTATTGAGGCAGCAAAAAAAGCCTTAACAATTGCAGAACAGAAAAAAATGAAGGGTACTGAAAAATTAAAAAATCAGATTGAAGAGTTACAATTATTACTTAAAAGTAAATAAATAATAAGTATTACAATATCACATTGAAAACTACAGGAGCATAAAAAAATCCTTGCCATTTAAGCCGATACAGTGTTATAGTAACATTAGACTTGTTTTGTTCAGGGAAATAGATAAATCTAAATAACTTTTAAAGCTAAAAAATATGAAAATGGAACACGCAACACAGCAGCATTCTAAAGAGGGAGATTTCAAAATGTACAAAAAATTAGCCATTATGATCGTATTGTCATTTATTTCTATGTACATACTAATGTATTCGATGGTCGATATTTTTGCTAATGTCATTCCCAATGTAAACCAATTTTACATGGCAGGACTAATGACTATGCCAATGCTCATAAATGAGATTATTGTAATGGGTAGTATGTATATAAATAAAAAATGGAACATAGCGTTACTTATCACAGGGTGTCTTGCCACAATCATTTTTTTTCCTGTATCAGACAGCAAGCAGCTGTTGACGATAAACAATTCTTAAAATCAATGATACCACACCATGCAGCAGCAATCCTCATGGCTCAAGAGGCTTCTCTTCAAGATCCAGAAATACGCCAACTTGCCCAAGACATTATAAAAGCGCAACAGGCTGAAATTGCGCAAATGAAAGCCAAGCTGAATGAAATGGAAAAAAAATAACAGAACAATATTTTTAAAAAAGCAATATGAAAAATATACTGATAATACTCGTATCTATCATGCTTCCTGTCCTGATTCATGCCCAGGATATGAAAACAATGGAAATGGATAAAAAGCCGGCGAAAGAAGAGTCAAATCCCACTACCTATACCTGTCCAATGCATCCCGATATTCATGAACCCAAACCGGGAAATTGTCCAAAGTGCGGTATGAAACTAGTACCGGAAAAAATAAAAAAACAAACAAAAATATCGCAGCATAAAGATATTCCCAAGAAACAAACTGACCAAGGAAATACAGCAATACAGGACAACAATAATAGTACGATTGCTCAAAAAAAACCTGGAGAAAATAACGCACAGCCACGTGTGGTTCGATATGACCTGTATATAAGAGATACAATTGTAAATTTTACAGGAAAAACAAAGAGGGCTATAGCAGTGAATGGACAAATACCCATGCCTACCCTGACTTTTACAGAAGGAGATATCGCCGAAATCTATGTTCACAATGAGTTGGATGAAGATACTTCCCTGCATTGGCATGGTTTATTCTTACCTAATCAATATGATGGTGTGCCAAACCTAACCCAAATGCCCATTAAACCTCATACCACGCATCTATATACTTTTCCCATTATCCAGCATGGCACACATTGGTACCACAGCCATACGGAACTACAAGAACAGATAGGCATGTACGGCTCTTTTATAATGAATAAAAGAACAGATGATCCAACTTTCCGTAAAGGAATCGATGATCTGCCTTCTGTTCCCATAGTATTGAGTGAATGGACAGATATGAAACCTGAAAATGTACACCGACTGCTGCACAATGCATCCGACTGGTTTGCTATTAAAAAAGGGACCACACAAAGTTATGCTGAAGCTATAAAGCAAGGGTATTTTAAGGACAAAATAAAAAATGAATGGAAGCGAATGAATGCCATGGATGTCAGTGATGTTTATTACGACAAATTTTTAATCAACGGAAAAAATGAAAATCAGCTTTCTCAATTTAAAGCGGGTGATAAAGTCCGACTACGGATTGCCAATGGTGGTGCATCAACCTACTTTTGGCTTACTTATGCCGGTGGGAAAATTACGGTTGTGGCCAATGATGGAAATGACGTAGAACCTGTTGAGGTCGATCGATTAATTATTGCAGTTTCTGAAACCTATGACATAATTGTAACCATTCCATCTGACAAAACAGCTTATGAGTTTTTGGCAACACCGGAAGACCGAACAAAATCTACCTCTCTGTACATTGGCAGCGGGGTTAAGCAATTAGTGGCACCCTTGCCAAAGCTTAAATATTTCGAAGGGATGAAGATGATGAACGGTATGATGAAAATGAATGGAGATCTGGATGATATGGGCATGAGCATGAGCCTTAATAAAATGGATATGAATGTAGTAATGTATCCCGAAATCACGGGTGAAACCAAGCCTAAAACCAATACAAAGATGGATGGTATGAAAATGGATGCTGAGCAGTACAATGCCAATGCGCTTTCAGATATTACAACTCTAAATTATGCAATGCTTAAATCGCCTACCAAAACAACACTTCCTGAAAATGCGCCTATTAAAGAACTAAAATTTGAACTTACCGGTAACATGAATCGATATGTCTGGAGTTTGGACAATAAGGTGGTTTCTGAAGCCGATAAAATATTAATTAAAAAAGGCGAAAATGTACGCATCGTTTTACATAATAATTCTATGATGCGCCATCCAATGCACTTGCATGGTCATGACTTCAGAGTCCTTAATGGACAAGGAGAGTATGCACCATTAAAAAATGTGATTGATATAATGCCGATGGAAACAGATACGCTGGAATTTAATGCCAATGTAGACGGGGACTGGTTTTTTCACTGCCATATTTTATACCATATGATGAGCGGAATGGGAAGGGTTTTTACCTACGAAAACCAACCTGCCAACCCTGAAATTCCAGACCCAAAATTAGCACAACGAAAACTCTTTGCAGACGACAGGAAATTTCATTTTATGGCAGAGAATGATTTTGCAACCAATGGAAATGATGGTGAAGCAATGTATCAAAGTACACGCTGGAGTATTGGAACCGAATGGAGATTAGGATACAATGACATGCATGGTTATGAAACTGAAACACATATTGGTCGATATATTGGAAAAATGCAATGGCTAATGCCTTTTATAGGATTTGACTGGAGATATCGAAAAATGGGAGAAGATGAACAAGAGAAAAATCTCTTTGGACAAAAAAACACTAAAGATAAACGTGCATTAGTAAGTCTGGGGGTCAACTATACCCTTCCTATGTTAATAGTAGCACAGGCTGAGGTTTTCACAGATGGTAAAGTCAGACTACAGTTTGAACGCAAGGACATCCCGGTTTCTAAAAGACTGCGAATGAATTTAATGTGGAATACAGACAAGGAATATATGGCAGGGTTGCGCTATATAGTTACCAGATGGGGTTCTCTATCTTCTCACTATGATAGCGATATGGGTTTTGGTGCAGGTTTTATTTTAAATTACTAAATTTTTACGTTAAACAGTAGCATAGCGCAGTTAAAACCAAACAGCGAAGAAACAATTCATAAAGGATACAATATTTGATCACTCTATATATTTTTCTAAATACCACATTTAATCCGACCAGCCTTTATAGGCTGGTTTTTTTTACATCTATTACCACTTTCTTTTTGTACTGCAGCCAAGTCATAATGAAATGCTCTTAAGTGTAAATCAATAGCAAGACTTTCTTATAGGGTCTTTTTAAACTAGATATTAGGATGATAGAGAAATGGATTCATACTTGGTTTAGTGCATCGGAAAAACTTCTTTAAAATTCAGAGGAGCAGTTTTATCTCATTAAAAGGAATTGATGGAAAACTATAACAATGATTCTACTGATGACGATGAAACATTTTATGGATCGCAGACTTTGCGAAAAATAGAAAAGCGTAAAATTTTATTTTTTATTTAAGCTAAATTTCTTCAGTATTTTATCAAAATCTGATAGTGCCTTATAATGTTCTCTCATTTCCGTTACGGTTCTTATATTCCATATGCTAGGAGCATAAATATCCTTCATCTTCACGTAAAGCTCGGTTGCTGTGTGTGATTTGAGAATCTGTACATCACCACCAGCATCAACGACTATCTTTATTAGCGTTGTGTTAATGCTTCGTATTGTGAAATAGCATATTATGAGGTAGACATAACGCATTGCTAAAGATAAAATTAATTATAATATATTGCAAATCAGATATCACTAACTTTCCTTATTCAAAAAGCCTATGAAAATCAATGATTTTCATAGGCTTTTTGTGTGTAGTATTCAAGCTAATATCTTCAATTCTCGCAAAAAATAACATTCCTTTTTCAAGTCCTCAATAGGAGCATTGTTCTGATCATATTGAATTCTTTTGCCAAATTGCATTATTCATTGCTTCCCCTTCATTTTTAAATTCAATAACCAGTATGCTTTTGTCTCATTTCAGCAGCAAAGGTATTTCCGTGTCCTTAACGCAATAGCAAGGCCAGGCCCTTCAGGTTTGCCAAAAAATCTCCACCCATCCGGGTTGTATTTTTTGTCAAAACCTTGCTATTGCTAAACACTAACCTTTTTATGCTCCCGAAACGAAACATAGCATACTCCGGCTCTTTAGACGAATAAAAAAAATGTCAGCAATGAAAAGTAAAATATTAAAAATGGATTTGATGAAACAAAACAGCACCTCCTCTCATTGCCGAATAAAATTTCAAAAAAAATTAATCACTAAAAATCGTAGGAATTATGAACATCACGGGAAGAGTGACAGCGGATGCGCAGGTACGCAACGTGTCGAACAGCAAAACAGTAGTAAATTTTTCAGTAGCCATCAACGACAGCTACAAAAACAAAGCGGGCGAACGCATAGTGCAGACAACGTATTTCGACTGCGCCTACTGGCTTAGTCCAAAAGTAGCGCAGATACTCACAAAAGGTACAGTGGTCGAACTGACAGGGAAAGTGAGCGCAAGAGCGTGGACAGGAAGTGACGGACAACTGCACGCAGGACTGAACTTCAACACCTCGCAAATCAAACTGCACGGGGGCGGTAAGAAAACCATAGGGGTACAGGCTCCTACAGGAAACAATAATGATGATACAAAGGACGACCTCCCATTTTAACAACGAGCACCTAAATAATTTAAACAATTTAAAAATTTTAAAATCATGGCACATAATATCAATTTTAACAGCGAAACAGGACGTTATTCATTCTTTAGCGTAAAGGAAAAAGCGTGGCACGGACTAGGGCAAATTGTAGAGCAATACCCAACAAGCGAGGAAGCTATCAAATTTGCAGGGTTAGATTACGAAGTCGTTAAGAGTCCGCTATTTACCAAAGATTCGGGTATCATTCAAACTGCTGACAGTATCGAGATTGGCAGTAACGAATTGGAAGTCCCTAACTATTTTGCCAATATACGCACGGATAACAACGCAGTATTGGGCGTGGTAGGCAAAGACTATCATATCGTGCAGAACCGTGAAGCCTTCAATTTCTTTGATGCCATTGTAGGCGGTGGAGAGGGAATACTATATGAAACTGCTGGAGCGCTGGGGAATGGGGAACGCATATTTATCACAGCCAAACTACCTGACTATATCCGAGTTGGAAATGGCGATGATGTAACCGAAAAATATATTTTCCTGACCACTTCGCACGATGGTAGCGGAAGTATCACAGCCGCTTTTACGCCTATTCGTATCGTATGCCAAAACACGCTTAACGCTTCCTTGCGCAGTATGACTAATGTAGTGCGTATCAAACACACTTCTGGAGCAAAACAGCGTATCGAGAACGCTCACAAGATTATGGGTTTGGCGAACACCTTGAGCATCCAGTTAGAGAATATTTTCAATGAATGGGCAAAAGTAAAGGTAACAGACAAGGAAGTAAGAAAGCTAATCCAATTGGCACTTTGTCCAAATAAAGAAACTTTCGATTTACTAAAAAAAGGTGCAGAGGATGAAGTTTCCACGCTGTTCAGAAATATGGTAGACGATGCCTTTGCGTATGCTATGACAAGCGACACACAGCAAATGGACACTACAAAAGGCACACTCTTCGGAGCATACAACGCTGTTACAGGTTACTTTCAGAATGTCCGCAATTACAAAGACGATGAAGCCAAGTTGCAGAGCATTGTTTTGGGCGGTACTGCTCAACTCAAATCACAAAAAGCATTTGACTTGTGTACAGGCTTTGCCTTAGACGGTGCCGAAATCCTAAATTTTAATTAGATAAACAAAGGCTACCGCCTTAATCGGTGGTAGCCTACTATAAAATAACTGATATGAAAGCAAAATCAATAGACGAAGCTAAAAATATGGCTAAATCACAAAGCCTTGAAACGAAATACAAAGACGAAGCTATATATATCATTTACTGCAATAGAACCGAATATTTCTATATAGATACCAATAGCCTTTTAAGGAATTGGGAACAGCTTACAGGCTATTATGAGAACGGAGTTTATAACGCTGAAAACTGAACAGATAAAATGATGAAGATAACAGATTTGAACGGTTGCCCTATTGAGGTGACCAACATGAAAGAAGCCATTAGATTGGCAGGACACTATAAGGAATATCGCCACAAGGACAAACGTTTCTCCGAGTTTGATAAAAGGCAAAAAGCGTATTGGACAGATATGTACGAGAAACTCAGAACCATTAAAAAACAATTAGACCACAAATAAAATTTTAGAACGATGAACGCAAATTTTTTCAATCAGATAGTACAGTTGCAGATTACAGGTGATTTGCAACTCACCATAGCAAAAGGAGCAGAAAACAACCTTATCGTATCGGTTATGCTCCAAAACGACGGGTGCGGAGATAACGCAAAGAACATCATACCACCCCTTAATCTTCGGGGAACAGCAGAGGAACTCGACCACGGTTTTTTCGAGAAGATAACCACACCCATACAAACTGCTTCGGGCTTAATGGTCGATATGGAAAGCTTTATGAAGCAGTTGGAAGAAACCAAAAAACAGTCGGCAATGGAAAAAGATAAAGCCGACAGGCAGAAGAAAGAACAGGAAGCCAAAGACAAGAAGTTCAAGGATGCAATGGCAAAGGCAGATGAACTGGAGAAAGAGGGCAAATTCCGTGAGGCGTGGGTCAAAGTACCCGAAATAACAGAGTTCCCTGAAAAGACTGACGAGATACGCAGACGTAAAAGAGAACTATCCGACAAGTTTTCTGCACCAAGTCTTTTTGGTGCTATAGAGGAAGAAAAACCCGAACCCGCAAAAGCGGAAGAAGTATCTGTTGATTACTCAGCAGAAACTGCACAGGAAAACTAAATGTAATAACTTAAAACTCATCATCATGTTATTAGCAACGCAATTGGAAAGAGTGTTTATACTTAAAGATAAAGGACACGATATTATATTGAACGACCCCGAACCGCGTTGGAGCGTGGAAGCAGTACTAAATTTTTATGCAAACAGGTATCCCATTTTGACAACCGCCAAAATATCTGCACCCACCATCAAGGATGATGCAGTAGAATACCGATTTGAGAGCGTAATGGGAACTAAAGGCTAACCAAAATTTTAAAGCGATGAATTATGCACAAACATATTATATCGGGAACAATCAAGCCACCCGAAGAAAAACGACAAAGGCAGTTGTACAAACAGCTCAGCGAGTTCACCCAATGGATGCAAAAACCCAAAGATGCGAGCGAGGTTCAAAAAGACAAACGCAGGTCAGTCCCCGTGGAAATGTTACCAATGGTTTTCTAAAGACTTCGTTCCTGCCCAGACTGAAAGAAACGGAAACTGTACAGGCTTGTATGGAAACAGTAAAAACAGAAAGTGATTTTTATCAGTCCCTTTCTAAACTTGCCGGGTATTACAAGATAGAACCAATGCAGACCAGTCAGTTTGAATACCCATACAATTTGGCATTGGCTATGTGGGATATGGAAGAAAAGCTAAGGCAAAGTGTTCTGAATTGGCAGGAAATACGTTTGGTGCAGGACAGTAAGAAAACCTATTTCATCAGTGAGGAAAAATACAACACAGGAACAACCCTGTATTATATACCGATTGAACCATTGTATCAGATGCTACACGACCCCAAGCGCAAAAGAAACGCCCAACTGCTTATTTCTGTTTGCTCTTACCTATATCACATTGCGATTATTCCTTTTTTCAGACAGGAAAACAGTTATCTGTATTGGATGTATGAAATGCACAAAGAATGGGTGGAGCAGGACGACGAAAAAGACGAAAATGAAGCGTATAAGCTTGAGTTTGAAAAAGCGGAATTCATTGGAGATTGTATCGAGAAAAAGATTTTTAACCCAATGAGTTTACAGGTTTTCGGACAGCGTTTAAACACTTTTAAAAGAAGTGATGTATTTGACCACGAGTGTTGGCTGACAGCTTCCAATGCCTTTGCACTATTTACGGAATATCCAAATGCAAGCATTTTCCGAAATGCTCCAATGCCTGAACAAGACCCTGATAACGATTACGACGATAATGAAACCATTGGTATGGAAAAGTATATTTCCTTTATATCGCACACAAAAGGATGGCTATACGAGAACCTTGCCGAGAGCATCAACAACGAATTCAACGAATACGTAGCAATGCAAGAACCGACCATCTGCAAACGTTTTGACAAAAAAGTGGTCACGAAAGACACCCTTGATTTTGAGAACGGATTATTTGCCCTTTTAGACGATATGTGCAGTTTGCTTTATAACTACAAAACCACAAGAAAATGAAAAATACAACCGATATAACAGAAAGCTTTGGTACGCTGTACCATCCTAAATCCGCACTTGTTTTCTATGAAACCAAAGGAGCGAACAGCGATGTATATGTGGAGCATTTCGACATGGACAAGAACGGCACTCCTATTAATGCCCACCCACTCACAGAACGGGAAGCAAAAGTATTGGCAAGGGCATTGGTAACAGAAAAGGACAAGGACAAAGCCTTTTTAAAATCCAATGGAATACTGCCGACAAACATATTGCATATTAATTATAATACAGATAAAGGTTCGGTATTGTGGTACACCAAAGCACAAAAACGACAAATGTATTTTGTGGACGGTTTGGAAATACCCAACGGAATGGCTTATGCACCGCCAATGATTTGGTATGCCAACAAAAATAGTCTTACGGTATTTGCATTGGCAAGCGACCGACGACCGACAGAAAAAACGCCTTTGTATTGCGCACCATTTTTCAACATCTATGAAGATGGGAAAGTATGTATGGGTTCGGTCAATATCAATATTAAAAACTCGGTTTCGGTTGAGGAATTTACCAACGGTTGGGAAGACTACTTTTTTAATTCCTATTTCAGCCATTTATTGGGAAGAAATAGCCCAATAAAAGGCAATTGTGTAAACCTTTGGAAAGACCTTATCCAAACAGGAAACGCTTTTCCTAAAGAAGTATTGAAAAAGAATAACAAAACCCTTAAAAATCTATTATCATGAAGACCGAGAAAACAAAAATACATTTTACGGATAACTATCTCATAAATCCAACTAACCCTATTACAGTAAACGTAATCGGTGCAGGCGGAACGGGTTCAAAAGTGCTGACCGCCTTAATGGAAATGAACCACAGCCTGATTGAACTTGGACACGCAGGCTTATCCGTTCGCCTTTGGGATGATGATGTCATCACAAGTGCCAACTTAGGCAGACAGCGTTTTGCAGAATGCGAGGTTGGGTTATATAAATCGGTTGCCCTCATTAATCGGGCAAATCGTTTTATGGGAACTTATTGGAAATCGGAAACGGTAAAGTTTGAGAAAGATAGCTTGGGAAGACTGCCCCAAAATTCAGAGGCAACTATCTATATTACTTGTGTGGACAATGTACAGGCGAGGTTTGGTGTTGCTGAAATACTTAAAGAATTATGCAACCGCAGAAATCATAGAGATACACCTAAATATTGGTTAGACTTTGGCAACAGCCAACATACAGGACAGGTCATATTATCCACTATTGGAGAAATTAAGCAACCCAATTCTGAAAAGTATGAAACGGTGGCAAGCCTGCCATTTGTTACCGAAGAATTTGGGGAATTGCTACTACAGTCCGAAGAACAGGAAGACACACCAAGCTGTTCCTTAGCAGAAGCCTTGGAAAAACAGGAATTGTTTATCAACTCTGCCTTGGCACAAATGGGATGTTCGCTGTTGTGGAGTTTGTTCCGTTATGGCATGACCGAGTACAGGGGATTTTTCCTTAATCTTGGAAATTTTCAGTCACAGCCCCTAAAAGTCGCCTGATCCAAAATCGGGCGGCAAAAAGACACTCCCTCCCAAAAGGTCGGGACAGTCTTTTTGCGTTTAAGCGGTGCAGCCACTTTGATAAAAATGCACAATGCGCCATTTTATCAAACAGGCTGCGAAAATTTTATAAGGGATATGCAGTATCCCTTTTGTTATTTTAGAGGACTTCTTTTCTTTTCGTACAAGCGGCTAAAGAAAAGAAGCAAAAGAACGCCGCTTTATTAGTTATGGTTTTTGATTTAATTCCAGTTAGTCAAGGTGTTATTTTTATTAAATTTGGGATTTGATGTCTAAATATTATTCCAACATATAATACACGCAATAATATTTTGGATTTAACTGATATTCAAAACAGACTACCATATGATTGATAATAAGCAAAACGCAGAAAAAAATGCTATTCAGAAAATAAACGAAAACTATAACGAAATAAAATTCCAACTTGAAAATGCATACGGTTCAAGCCAATTCGATTTTCTAAGAGAAGAAATTTGTTTATGTATTTTATATGGCTTAAATCAGTCTGCAATAACGCTAACAAATCATTTTTTTGAGAACTTTTTTAAAACAATGATTCAATTAAAATTAGGGTATGATAAGAATAATATTGATTTAGGAAGCATGTATAAAAATGTGATTGATAAATATGATGACAAAAACCTTGAACTCGTAATAGATGTTTCTTGTTCGAATGGATTAATAACCAAAGAACAAAAGAAAATTCTCAAAGTACTCAAAACAAAATATAGAAATCCTTATTCACATGCAACAAAAAAAGAAATTTTCGGAGAGGACAAATTAGTAGGATTTCAAGTAAACCCTAATCCTACATATGGCGAATCTCCTTTCTCAGAAGTTAAAGAATATGAAACTAAATATAATATTGGAGTACAGGGATTGTTCCAAGAATTGAAGGCAAGAAAAGAAGCGAAAGAGTATTTCATTCAATTAGATTCAATTATTAGAGAAACTCTTGATAAATTTTACAAATAAAAATCTTCTACCAATCTATCATGTTATTAGATCTATTCGGAAAACTGGACGGCGTGGAAAAAATATCCAGTTACGATGCTCACAATTTTGTAAAGAGGACTTGAGTAATATAAAGATTATTTATAGCACCTATGAACCAAAACGATACAAAACGGCTTTCGCGACTCACTGCCATACTAACCCAATTGCAAACAAAGCGGCTTTTGACCGCTTCTGAGCTGGCTATTCAATTTTCGGTTAGTAAAAGGACAATCTATAGGGATCTAAAAGCATTGGAACAAGCGGGTGTTCCCATTTTGACAGAAGAAGGAAAAGGCTACTTATTGATGGAGGGTTACAGGATTCCGCCCATAATGTTTTCAGAAAGTGAAGCCAACGCATTGATTACAGCCGAACAATTGATACTTAAAAACAAAGATGCTTCATTTGTAAAAGAATATTCAGAAGCGATCAATAAAATAAAATCGGTTTTACGAAACGCTACGAAAGACAAGGCCAACCTGCTTTCTAACCGCATTATCTTTAGACAAAACATCGATAATGACCGGACAAGCAATTTTCTATCACCTTTGCAATTAGCGTTGACAAATTTCTATCTGATCAAGATTAAATATCATTCACCCGAAACGAATCAAACAACAGAAAGAACAATTGAACCTTTTGCTATTTACAGCACACAGGAAAACTGGTTACTTATCGCATTTTGCCGTTTAAGAAAGGATTTTAGAGCATTTCGGCTCGACAGAATCAAAAATCTGACGACACTTCCTGAACAGTTTGAACCCCATACAATAACGTTGCAGGAGTATTTTGAAATCTGCAAGAAAAAAACTTTTTCACAACCCTTGACATAGGGCTGTCACAACAGCATTGTAGTTTTGTGGCTCAACAAAAAAGTTTAATAATGAACAAAGTAAACATTGAGCCTTTTAAAATAATTGGCATTTCGGTTAGAACCACAAATGAAAACAATCAGGCTGCAAAGGATATTGGAGATTTGTGGAGCAGATTTTTGAATGAGAAAGTATTGGAAGCAATTCCAAACAAAATTGACAACACTGTATATTCCATATACACAGAGTATGAAAGTGACCACACTAAACCTTACACCACAATACTAGGTTGCAAAGTAGCAACCTTAAACACGATTCCGGACGGAATGGTTGGCAAATCATTTGACGGTGGAAACTACGTGAAGCTATCTGCCAAAGGAGATTTGATGAAAGATTTGATCATCAACAAGTGGTTGGAAATTTGGCAAATGGATTTACAAAGAGTCTTTACGGCAGATTTTGAAGTATTTGGAGCAAAAGCACAAAATCCGACAGATGCAGAAATAGATTTTTTAATTGCCGTTAAATAGAAAAAACTGATGGAGCAACGTCATAACTATTATTTAAAAAAAGAAGAGCCAAACAAGAGTTGCTTGCTTGCTTTGCGAAATATTATTCTTAACCAGGATATAAACATTACTGAAACGCAGAAGCGGGGAATGCCCTGCTTCTGCTACAAGAAAAAAATGTTTTGCTATTTGTGGACAGATAAAAAGACGGACGAACCATATATTATTATGGTAGAAGGAAAATACCTTGACCATCCGGAACTGGAAGCAGGCGATCGTTCCCGAATGAAAATTTTTAGACTTAATCCAAACAAAGATTTACCCATTAAGACAATTGAGAGTATTTTACAAGAAGCATTGGACTTATACAGAACAGGCGTAATAAAACTCAAAGATTGACCGGCAGAAAAGCTAATCTAATTATTTAATTGGAATAGAAGAACACTTTATCAGAAAGCAAAAAACCGACCTGAAAGTCGGTTTTGCTTTTATTTAAGTATCTCGTTAATCACTGCTATTAAACTGAAAACTCAACTGTTTTTCGTTGCCAAAGCTGTCTGAAATCCAGACCTCAAAAGATTGTGATACGCTAGATATTGAAGTGTAATACAACCTGAACTGCTCTGTTGGTAGCTGGTACAAGTCATTAGGCAGGTACGGCGGTTCATCGTAATACCGCAATATTCCCTGCCCATCAAATTGAAAATAGCGGATGAAATACTGTGTATTGCTGTAATTACCCGCTGGCTGTATAGTAAACCTTATCTCAACGGTATTTCCATTGGCAATGTCTTTAGGTACGGGCATTACCTTTATTTCAAATGGGAAATTATTCTGTATTTCCAGTTCGTCCTTATCACAGGATAAGAGTGCAAAAGAACTTATCAGGACTGCCAGCAATACCGGCAGTAAACCTATTCTCAACTTATTAAAAAATGCTGTCATCGTTTTTCGTTTTAAAAATTAAATCTTAATCCCACACCTGCGGATGGGCGGAATTGTTTCAGGTCAGTACCCCACAAAACTTTTGTACGACCCTGCAGGACTAGTACAAATCGGTCGGACAGGTATGTTTCAAAAGACAGCCGTCCGCCAGCACCGTAAATGAAATTGTCTTCACTTACTATTTTCGCCCCGTCAAATAAAAGCTCTTCGCCTCGATTGATACTTTCATACCCGACTACACCTGTTATGGCTGCATTGAATGTAATGTTCTTACGGGTATCACCCAGCAGCAAGAAACTGTAGCCGCCTTCTGCGGTATAGGTCTCCTGCGGAATGCGGAGGTCTTTATATTGATAATATTGGTGTGCATATTCTAAAGCCCAAAGCTGGTAATTCCCGTTTTTACCATTTACGATCATAGCCGCATTAATGTAAAAATCATTGCCGATTTTGTCATTGGATAATACACCTGAATTTACTTCCAGTCCTTTTTGTTTAGGCAGCATACGTTGTGCCTGTGCAATTGTGATACTCATCAAAACGAGCATTACTGTATAGATATACTTTTTCATTTTCTATTGCTTAATGGATTACTAAAACTTCAGATGCATGTCGCTAATTAATCGGGCTTTTATCAAATCCGAATTTTCCACCTGAAGCGTCTGATGCCTTCCGCCGTTCTTCTCAAAAATCTCAATCAGCAATACCTTATCATCGGCAATGGTAAACTGGTCCAAAAGGAATACGTTTTTTTCGACTTCTATACCGCCAATCACACCCAGTGGCTTGTAACTGCGAAGCGGTATCATCGGTCTTTCCTGTATCACGGTGCGTTTGGCTATTTTCTTATCTACCACCTTGAAATTCATAAATTCAATCTGGAAGGGAACATTCGTGCGATTATCCAGTTCCGTATGGAAATAGTATTTACCGTTATGGATGTAAATTCCTTTGAGAATAAACTGAATACCGAAACTTTTTGCCCCAATATGTTTTACAAAACGTTTATCCTTTTTATAGATCGTTTCCAGTATCAAACCTGCCAGGGATGGCGAGTTGTTCCCCAGCTCTTCAAATAGCACATCTTGTCCGGCGGATCTATCCACCGCCTTTTGCATTGCCAGAAGGTTGTAACTCAATGTAGATGGGCAGGCACTATAATAGGCGTTGAAGCTGTAAAAACGGCCGTCGTCGGTAATCACCGAAAAATTAGTTTCAGGCTCAAAGTCCTTTACCGAGGCTTTTACGCGAAGCACATTTTCTGCGTCTTCTGCTTTTCCTGCAATTATGTACTCACTTCCCAGATCCACGTAACGTATTGCGCTTGGGAAAATCAGATGAGAAGTCTTGTCGTAAGTAACCTGCATTTCGTACGATTCTATCCTGCCCAGGACAAGCGAAGTTTTGGCAGTTTCCTGCGCAAAAGAGGTGGCGGAAAAGCCGATCATAAGGGCAGCTGCCCAAAAGGTTTTTAAATAATTTTTCATTGTTAATTTATTTTAGTTTATTATTATTTTTTAGAGACAAGAAATACCTGATAGCCAGCTTTCAGGGTCACTTTTGGCGTTTTTACTTTTTTGGAGAAATAGCCCGAAATGCCCTGTACAACGCCTCTGCTCAAATCTGCCGCAACCTGCTGTCCTGCTGACTGGGTCAGCATCAGGCTCGTTCCTGAAGTCTGGCTCATATTACCGGCCATCTCAGTAAGTGCATTCATTTCAGGAGAATACGGGACGTACAAACCCTGCTGGCCGTCAAGGTCATAAATGGTTATGTCTACCGGGATAATATTACCATCGAGTTCTATGGAAGTAATTTTCATCTGTAAACGGCCGCCCTGGAATTTAGCGATTGCCGTTAAGAGCGTTCCCTTCGGGATGGTGCGGTTAGGGGTTTGGGCAGGTTCCAATAAACGAAGGCGCACGCCGCTTTCACCAATAATGGTCTGTGTTTCCTGTATGCAGGCTTTCACACTGTTTTTCGGCTGTGCAATCTGCTGTACAGATCCAGGAGTATAAAAATTCCTGTTTTTATTTGCGCTCCAATCCGCTAAAAAAGTACTATCTGAAGGCTCTCTGTACAAAGCCGAAACGGCTTTTTTTCCTGCAGGGGCAAATGCCACAAAATACTCTTTCTGCGTACTGGCAGAAGCTGTACTGCCTTTGTTGGGGGAAGCTTCACCATTATTTGTACCTGTCGGAAGATATTTTGCAGCCATCTGATAGGACTTTTCCATGAGTGCCAGCTGGTCATCTACAGTCACGCTTTTGGGAACGTCTTTATCAGCCAGCTTTTCTTTCAGCTCATCAAGCTGTCTGCGGAGTTCTTGCGTTTCATTATTGTCATCCTTATAAAAGGAGCCAAGCGCACTTTGAGAATTGCGGTAACTGTTTAATGCTGGATTAGATGATCTTCCCGGATTATTACCGTAACCAATGCTTTGATCTTCCTGCTCAGCGAGTGTATCCTGATTGTCTTTAGATGAACTGTCCTCATTCCAGTAATCGGAAAGCGTGGTCAAGGCATTACGTTTTTCCTGGTCTTTCTGCTCCAGCATTTCCTGCTCATATGCTTTCTGTTTGTCGGCCTGCATGCCGGCTTCGCTGGCCTGCGGGACGGCATCGTTCAGCCCGATATTCTCGATTTCCTTCTTGTCTGAAGACGGTTTAAATATCAGGTACATACATCCGAGAAAAACGATTCCCATAAGTATGAATATTACCGGTTTTTTAAGCTGTTCTTTGCTGCTCTTTTTATCATCGGGCAGATTGGATGCTCTGGATTGGTCAGCTTCTTCAACCAGAACGCTGACCCTTTTTTCATTTTCTTTCATAAATCTTTTCTTTTAATTTTGTTGATAATGTGTCCAGTTGGGAGGCAGGACTTTCTTTTTTACGGACAGGGTTGTCAATATGCTCGATGACCATCCTGTTATCAGATTTTGCCATGTCGTAGCACACTTTTAAAATAACCACGACGGTAAGCAGCAGGTACGCTAAAAAAAGGCATAGCGTATATCTTCGCTGTCTGTCTAAGGATAAGGCCCGCCAGCTTTTATCCTGCTTGTCAAACCACTTGTCTATATTTATTCTTATTGTTTTCATACTTTAAAGATTATGGGTTATCACATTCTAAACCCTCTTTTTCGCGGAGCAATCTCTTCTTTAGGTTTTTCTGACACCTGGGCAATTGCCTCTTTTATTGTCGGAAGCGAACTTGCTGTAAGGTTTGTCAGTTTAGATTCCTTCATTAAATGCCCGTAGCGGTCTGTTCTTTTTATATACATTTCTGTATCCCCTAAATCGAATTTCCCGTTCTCGTATCTTACCCGCATATTGCACTCAACCTTTGGCATGTCTTCGCCATTCCATTCGAGGTAGGTAGATAAATGCAGATAATTCGCTGATGATGGAGCATTAGTACCATTTTCCCAAGTCTGTAAAAATCCACTGATGCTATCCTCTAGTTTGCCTGGACAACAGCTCTCAGTGTGGAAATAACCGTCATACCCATTATCAGTCAGGGTTTTTACCAGTGCGTCTAAATCAAGTAAAAGTTTCATAACCCTTAATTTTTAGCGTTCAATGACTTCTATGTCCTTATTTTCCACCACGGAAAATTTCTCGATATTAAAGCCCTGCGGGTTATTGTCCGAGCGGACGGAGTTAACCAGAAAACAGGAGGTCACAAGGTTACGTTTTGTCACATTGCTCGAACGGATGATAAACTGTTTGGCATAGGTGCGCACGGCATACGGATAATTCTCAAAATTGCAGGCTACGCTGTCAATTTCGATACGCTGCTGTACATTTCCCGATATGATACGGTTGTAATATCCTTTTTCCGAGAGGTCTTTGTAATAATCAAAGGCACTTTTATCGGCAAGATTAAATGCCCTTTTCATGTTGCTCTCAATAGCATTTTTATCCGGAGCTAGCGTAAAGAACAGTTCATGGAAGCGCCTTACGTGTTCCCTTGCTTCCACGGGACGGTTTATAGACGCGTCCTGAGCGAGTGCCAGCATGAGTGATTTGCCATTGTCCAGCACATATATTTTTTGTCTCTGTTGTTCAGCGAAACTGTAAGATTTCCATACGGCATATCCTGCAATGGCTGTGCAAAGCATGGCAAACACAATAGCATACAATCTTATCTGTCTGAAACTGTTTTCGATATTTCTTAGCGTTTTAAATTCCATTTTCTTAAATAATTAGTTGTTTTATTTGCTCATCAGCCTGCCGCCAATATTTCCTGCTGCTGAACCGGCTCCCGCTCCGGTAACATTTCCTGCTTTCATCGCTGTCTGGTTGACATTGCGTGTAAAGTTCCCAGCTCCGCCGGCCTGGATAATCCAGCCTGTTACTGTTGGAATAGTGAAGTAACCCACAATTCCTATAATCATAAATATGATATACACGGTATTTGAAGTGTCGGGAATGAATGTCGGATCAGAGAGCATTTCGATGTCACGTTCCAGTATCAGTGATTGAATCCTAGCGAGCATCGAGCTAAAGAGGTCCGCTACAGGAAGCCAGAGGTAGACACTTATATATCGTGTGAACCACTGATTAAGCGTAGACTGAAAACCGTCCCACACGGAAATAGCAAAGGCAATCGGGCCAAGTATGGAAAGGACGATAAGAAAAAATGTCCTGATGGTATCGATCACCAATGCTGCCGCCTGAAACAGTACTTCCAAAAGATTACGGAACCATTCTTTCATCGCTTTCTCAATCTTATACTCCTGACGATCCATATACATTCCTGCCATTGTCCCAATGTCTGAAGGCGACCAGCCGAGTTCATCCAGCTTCTTGTCGAACTCTTCATCCGAAACCATATAGGCAGTTTCAGGATTTCGTACCATTGCTTCGTATTCCAATTGATCTTTTTGCTGCTGTAGTTTGTTTAGGTCAAGCACCTGGTCTTCGAGTATAGCATGTGTTCCTGTAACTATTGGGCTTAGCACCGCATTTACGGTTCCAAGGACAATCGTGGGAAAAAACATGATACATAATCCCAAGGCAAAAGGCCGCAGGAGTGGAAACATATCGATAGGTTCTGCACGGCTTAACGCCTGCCAGACCTTTAATGCTACATAGAACAGCGCGCCCAGTCCGGCCAGACCTTTAGCTACCGCAGCCATATCACCTGCAAGCGGCATCATGTCATCGTAGAGCGAACGCAGGACTTCGTGAAGATTATTCCATTCCATCCTTTACCAGTATTTTTGGTTGGAAGTCCCATAGAGTTCAAGTACGCGCTTAGCGTCATTTTTCTTTTTTGCTCTCAGGTAGCTGACAGAAATATTCTTGCTGGTATAGTAGCGGACAAGACTGTGATACTCTTTGACTTCTTTATAAACGCGGTCGATAACATCCATGCGCTCTTTGTCATTTAGAGAAAGATTCGATGCGGTTACTATCTGCTTGAGTTCTTTCAGAAGTTCGGTACTCTCATTGAGCAGAGCTGAATAACCGTTTCCAATAGCCGCAAGTTCCTGCGGTGTAAAATTGGGATCGTTCATCATTTTACCGAAATTGGTAACATACATCTCCGATACGTCCCCAACCAAAAGCACGGTCTGCTGCACTTTACGGGCATCTTTCACAAGGTTGCTTACGGCTTTGAGTTTGTCGTAATACTCTTTTCCCTGATTATACACTTTCTCCACCTCCTTGAAATTTTTAACAACATTGGATACCGTAGATGAAGTCTGTACGATTTCATTAGCGCTGTTGAGGATACCTGAAGCCAGGTTCGTAGGATCTGTAACCACCCACTGGGCTTTTACTGAGGGCGCTGCGGCAAGCATAATTGCTGCATACACCATGAACATTTGTTTTTTCATTTTTCTTAAATTTAAATTGTTAATTATTATTACTGATTTGCTTTCTCGCGCCTCTGCATAGCAATATGCTTAATGGCGAGTTCCATATTGCCGTCCAATTCTGATGCGAGCTGCATCACTTCCATTTTTTCTGTTTCTTCAGTGGTATAGGCGAGATACTCCTCAAGGCTCACTTCTGTTGCATACACCGCTGAATCCGTACCACCTAGGCCTATCCATACTTCCTTGTAAAGGCGCGAAGCATCATTATTCATATTGATAGAAAGTACCTGTGCCTTTTCCTTATCGGTTAGACCGAGCATCGCCTGAATGTCATCGAACTTGTTCATGTACTTGCGCTGGTCCAGCAGGATTTTGCAGTCGGAGTTGTTGATAATACTTTCTTTTACAATAGGAGATTGGATGATATCATCCACTTCCTGCGTAACGACTATTGCCTCGCCAAAGAATTTCCTAACCGTCTTAAAAAGATACTTTATGTATTCCGCCATTCCTTCCTTGGCAATGGCTTTCCAGGCCTCTTCAATGAGGATGAGCTTACGGATACCTTTGAGCCTTCTCATCTTATTTATAAAGACCTCCATAATGATGATGGTCACGATGGGAAAGAGGATTTTATGATCCTTAATGGCATCAATCTCAAAAACGATGAATCGCTTGGAAAGCAGGTCTAACTGCTTATCGGAATTGAGCAGGTAATCATACTCTCCGCCTTTGTAATAAGGTTCCAGAACATTCAGGAAATTGGCAATATCAAAATCTTTTTCCCTAACTTGTTTTTCCTGAAGTACTCGGCGGTAATCGCCCTGAACATATTCATAAAAGCCATTGAAAGACGGATATACCTCATCATGCTTAATGCGTTCGATATAGCCGCTGACGGCATTGGACAAAGCCACTTCTTCAGATCTTGTGGGCGGCTCGTCATCCCGTTTCCAAAGGGTAAGAATGAGCGTTTTGACACTTTCCCTTTTTTCAATGTCAAATACGCCATCATCTGTGTAGAAAGGGTTAAAGGCAATGGGATTGTCCTCCGTATAGGTAAAATATACCCCGTCTTCGCCTTTGGTTTTGCCTTTTATCAGCTCACACAATCCCTGATAGGAATTACCGGTATCGACCAGCAACACATGTGCGCCCTGCTCGTAATATTGCCTTACCATATGGTTAGTGAAAAAAGATTTACCGCTTCCTGACGGACCCAAAATAAATTTGTTCCGGTTGGTGATTATCCCACGCTTCATCGGCAAATCCGAAATATCCAGATGAATGGGTTTGCCTGTAAGCCGATCTGCCATTTTGATACCGAACGGTGATGGCGAATTGTGGTAATTCGTTTCTTCGGTAAAGAAACAGAGCGCAGGTTCAATGAATGTGTAAAAACTTTCCTCGCTTGGAAAATCACCTGCATTTCCAGGCATTCCAGCCCAATACAGCGTAGCCACATCGGTGGTATTGTGTCGTGGCTTGCATTCCATTAGCGCCAGTGCACTCCCGCTATCATTTTTTAGCTGTTTCAGTTCTGCCTGATCATCCGACCATGCCATAATGTTGAAGTGTGCCCTAATAGAAGAAAGACCAAATGAATGTGCTTCGTTCAGGTATTTTTCTATCCACTCTTTGTTGATCTGGTTGGCACGGCTATAACGGGCTAGAGAGTGCATATTTCTCGCTGATTTTTCAAACTTCTGAAGGCTCTCTTCGCTGTTATCCAAAAACAGGTATTGGTTGTAAATGTGATTGCAGCTCAGCAAGAGTCCAACAGGTGCAGCAAATGACAGTCTGCAGTCGCTTCGGTCTGTAGAAAGTTTTTCATAACGTGTATCTGCCGAAACGGTTCCGGGCAGGTCATCCGTATCGGACAAGGTATGCAGGCACAGCCTTTTGTTTCCGATACGAACCTCTTCAGCGCCCAATACAATATCCTGCATCGGTGTCGCTGCTTCTCTGGAAAGCGTTAGGTATTGTTCTAGTAATCCCTGCTTTTCATCTGTACCAACAATGTCTTCTTCGCTCAGGCGGTTCAGCTTGATAAGTCCGCTGTCGTTAATGATACGCTCAAACTGTGCGACGGCTTCCATAAAACGATGGATCGCTTCCTTGTCCCTGATTTCCTTTGGTATGAGTGAACCTTTGCATAGCGAAGAGAAATTGCTCTGCATGCGCATCCTTTCCTTAGTGGTCTTGGTCAGGAAAAGGTAACAGTAATGGTTCAGTAATGGACGCTCATTAAAATGACGCTGGTAGGATTTAGCCAGAAAGCTCTGGTCATCCTTTGCCAAATCAGGGGCGTAGTTTTCCTTGATATACCAATCCTGTTTGTGGATTACCGTAAAATCAGGCAAAGTCTTGATAGCCTTGTGCCAGGCAGAATGAATAGCTTCATATTCCGCAGATGCAACTGTAAAAAGTTCCGGTAAACGCACTTCAAAGCAGGCGGTAATGTCCGCGTCCTTTGACAGGATGCAGTTATTCTCTACCGCCAGTAATGGAAACCTGCTTTCCAATGTTGTGGTCTTTGCTGAATTTCTCATACGGCATTGGATTTAGGGGTAAACCTCAGATAGCGGTGTACAGGCTTGCGACAGATGATGTAGCGGGGATGCCTTTTCTTTGCACCCACTTTCATGAGTCCGTGCTCACCGTATTTTTTATTCAGGGAGAAAGTCTGCCATACAATAAGAGAAGCACCGCCAGCTCCAAGAAACAGGCAGATGAAGGAGTTAATTCCCGCCATGTATAGTATCATGACCAGGATAAGAGTTCCGAGCAGTCCGCCGGCAAAAATGAAAAGGTATTGTGCTTTCAGCCCCTTGAACTCCACGGTTCTCCCAATGCCCTTGTTGATGTTATAATTACTCATAAGACTGTGGGATTAAAGGAAGAATGAGCGCAGGATTGTTGCAGCTACTATTAGGAAGATACAGGCACCGAACCAGCTTGCTGCGGTTTTGCTTGTATCGGGATCGCCGCTGCTGAATTTGTTATATACCTTAACACCTCCGATAAGGCCTACCACGGCTCCGATGGCATAAATAAGTTGTGTGGCTGGGTCGAAATAGGAGGTTACCATCTGCGTGGCTTCATTTATACCCGCAGTACCATTGCCCTGCGCCATCGCACTGAAACCTGTCAGCATTACCACTGCTGCCAGCAGAATTTTTTTTGTTTGTTTTTCCATGATTAAACACGTTAAATTGTTATTGCCTTCCCGCACCTTACGGGCTTTCGGGACAAAGGTGTTTCGGAAATCAAGGTGTTGTAACAAACTGGCAGTGAGAGGAATTGTTTGACAGTAAATGACCATCAGAATTTCAAAAAATCTTATATTAGCAGGTTTATGCTTTAAGCTAATTCATTTAAGTGCTTCACTATTCATTTGAAGTGTGCTTTGCATTAACTGAAATTTAATTTTACTATTATTTTAACCATCTTGCCAACTCTCAAAAAGAGTTTGATTAATAAATTATGACAGAAAATATACTACTTGAATACGATGCTTTTTTAAGGTCTTTTAAAAGAAATATAGATGTACCACATTCCTTTTTACTTGGAGCAGGAGCTTCCATTAGCTCTGGAATACAATCTGCATACGATTGTATTTGGGAATGGAAGAAAGATATTTATTTATCAAAGAATATAAATTCTGCTGAGTTTTATAAAAATCATAAAAATGAATCAGTCAGGAAAAGCATTCAAAATTGGTTAGATAATCAAGGTCAATATCCAACGCTTGATTCTACTGAGGAATATTCTTTTTATGCAGAAAAAGCATATCCGATTCCTGACGACAGGCGAAAATATTTTTTTAGTTTAATTGAAAGTAAAGAGCCATATATAGGATATAGACTGCTTTGCCTTTTAGCGGAACATAATGTTGTAAAGTCTGTTTGGACCACAAATTTCGATGGATTAATTGTCCGTTGTGCCCATCAGAACAAATTGACTCCAATAGAAATAACATTAGACAATTCAGATAGGATATATAGAAATCAAAGTAGTAAAGAATTATTAACAATTGCTTTACATGGAGATTACAAATTCTCAACATTAAAAAATACCGAAAAAGAATTAGATAATCAGGATGAAACTTTCAAAGATCAATTTTCTACTTATCATACCGACAAAAATTTAATTATCATTGGATACAGCGGAAGAGACAAATCGCTTATGGATGCAATCTTAGCGGCTTTTTCTAAAAAAGGTTCTGGTAGATTATATTGGTGTGGATTTGGAGACCAAATTAATCAAGAAGTTTCCGATTTGATTTCGAAAATCAGAGAATCAGGAAGAGAAGCTTACTACATATCAACTGATGGTTTCGATAAAACCTTAATACACTTATCTAAATCGGCATTTGAAGGAAATTCTACTGTAGAGAAACAAATTCAAGATGCTTTGGAAGCTTCAAAAGATGAAGAATATTCCAAAACAGAATTTAGCCTAAATTTCACAAAGGCTGATAAATACATTAAAAGCAACTTACACCCAGTCACTTTTCCAAAAGAAATCTTTCAATTTGAGATTGATTATAAAAATGAAAGACCTTGGGCATTTTTAAAAGAGCTAACTAATAACACAAATATTTGTGCTGTTCCTTTTAAAGGAAAAGTATTTGCAATCGGTACATTAACTGATATTGATAGGGTTTTCAAAACTTATCTTAAATCAGAAATAAAAAGAGAACCTATTTCAAAGTTTGATGTTGAAAACGTTTCTGTATTCAAGTCTTTAATGCTAAAGGTAATCCTTAAATATTTTGCTAGTAAATATGAGATAGACACAAATTTTAAAGATAAAATATGGCTTAAAAATATTGAAAGCAAATATGGAAATATTAACATACACAAAGGCTTGATTCTTTCATTTTATTTTGATAAGAATAAACAGTTTGCATATCTTTCATTTGTCCCAACAATATACCTAACCTCGATAGATGATATTTCAAAGCAGCAAAAACAATTAATAAGTAAAGGAAAACTTGAAAAGCTTTTCAATGACAAATATGATGAATTACTTAGTTTTTGGAATGGAATATTGTTTCATAATCATAAACTAAAATTTGAATTTCCGGAAAATTCTGGTACAGGATTTGAATTTCAAATATCTTCAAATACGGCTTATGGAGAAATTAATGTTTTAGACCCTAGCTTCAAAACGTACAATCCGAATAATTATAATAGAAACCAAACACAGTTTAAAGGCGTTCAATTTTTAGAACCTCAACTCATATTTAGAAATATAGCAACAGATCTTGAGTTTAAGGATTATCATCCAATGAGAGGACTTGTAAATAATAGACCCTTTGATGTAAATCTTAATGGAGTTATTTATACTAATGAAGTTAATCTCTCTGTTATCTGTGGTAATTTATATGCAAAAAAGTTTTACGACTTTCTTTCTAAAATTCAGATTAAGCACTCTACAGAAAATATTAATCCTGATTATTTAATTGATTATCCTGGTTTCGCATCAGCATTCAATTTGCCAATTAATATACCTACATATGAGAATAATGAAAAATGGATAGATGTTGATTTTAAAGCAAAAAATGAGTTACAGAATCACGAAAATGCTATAAAATTAGCTAGATTAATTACTTCTAAAATTGAACAAATTGCTAACACACAAAGTCAAAGCACTATAGTGATATTTATTCCTGAAGAATGGCAACCTTTTGAAAGTTATATTTACGAAGGAGAGAGTTTTGATTTACATGATTATATCAAAGCATTTTCAGCTTCAAAAGGAATAGCAACACAATTGATAAGAGAAGACACTTTAGAAGATAAATTAAAATGTCAGATTTATTGGTGGCTTTCTCTATCTTTTTATGTAAAATCTCTAAGAACCCCATGGATTTTAAATAGTCAGGAAAAGAACACTGCTTATGCCGGAATCGGTTATAGTATATCACGTATTCAAAATAAATCTGAAGTAGTGATTGGTTGTAGTCATATTTATGATTCGAATGGTCAAGGATTAAAGTACAGACTTTCAAAAATTGATAACTATTTTTTAGATAACCGTAACAATCCCTATCTTTCTTTTAAGGATGCGTTCCAGTTCGGAGTCTCAATTAGAGAATTATTTTATCAATCACTCGATAAATTACCAGAACGGGTGGTTATTCATAAAAGAACTCGATTTACCGAAGATGAAATCAACGGTATAAAGGCTAGTCTTAATAAGGCTGGAATAAAGAAAATTGACCTTATAGAGATTAACTATGAAGTAGATGCGCGATTTGTGGCAATGAGTGTTTATCAAAACAATTTACAGGTTGATAGATTTCCAATATCAAGAGGAACTTGTATTGTTACAAATAAACACACTGCTCTTTTGTGGACACACGGTATAGTTCCTTCTGTTAGACAGACTAATTATAAATTTTATCTAGGAGGGAGAAGTATTCCTGCTCCAATTAAAATTGTAAAACATTATGGTGAGTCAAATATAAATACCATAGCAACAGAAATTTTAGGGCTAACAAAAATGAACTGGAACTCTCTTGATTTATATTCTAAATTACCCTCAACTATTGATTCTTCAAATCAAATCGCTCGAATAGGGAAATTACTTTCAAGGTTTGAAGGTAAGTCATATGATTATAGACTTTTTATATAGTTACTTTTATTCGATGATGATAATAAGGGGAGTTAAACAAACTCCCCAATATCAAACTCCCCCAAATCATTTTTCCGCAAAGTGGAAGAACCGGAATCAGTTTCACTGAGACTGCTGTCCAACAGCATGGCTATTTTTCTTGAAGCACCCTCTATGGAATTTTCCAGCAGGCTGAATAATTCAGTACCCTGTATTTTTTGAACTATAGCAATTGCGGTTTCTTTTTGGGCATGTTCCAATTTTTCTTTTTGGAGTAACGCCCCTACCGAGCTTAGTTCATCATAGGTAACCCCCTGGGCAAGACTGTCATCAGCTTCGGATATTCCATATCTGTTCCATTCTTCTTCTTCCTGTTCAAAATCAGGCATATTACTGAAAACTTCGTCCAGCTCTTCCTGCGGAATTTGAATACCTACGTTTTCATTTTCGTCGTATTCAATGTCTAAATTATAGGGATTTATATCTGTTTCCTCAATTTGGCTCTCACTGGCATTGTTTGGAATTGAAAGGCTTCTTACAGGCTTGGGCTGACCCATAATATCCGGCAGGTTTGGGTTAACTTTTTCCTGTTTCGGCTGCTGTTGCTCCGACCTTTTCTTAATGACAATCTTGTCCTGTAAAAGCAGGACAATGACGATCAGCAGGCATATCACAATTACATTTTCCATAGCTTATAAAATGGGTTTAAAACGTTCGTTGAAATAATCAGTAATATCATCCCCAAACTCCTTAAAGTGATGTTCAAGGATGTTGTCAATATAGGAGTACAGTGTTGTCTTTTCTTCCCTCGTTAATTGCACAATGCGGATTAACCTTTCGTGATATTCGGGACGTATGTAAACAACCTTTCCATTACGACCTGAAGGAAACCTATTGACCATAAATATCTCCTCATAATCCACCTTCTTTGAAGAAGCAGTGCGGACTTTTTCTTTTGGTTTTGGTTCCTTTAGTATTTCTTTTTGCTGATTAGCTTCGGGTACAGTAGAAGACCTATTACCACTCATGATGTTCATGATTAACTCCTCATCAACAGCAGGTTTATCAAAGTCTTTTCTTCTTTTATCTATGGACATCCTTAAGTGTTTTAGAGATTAACAATTTTTAAAAACTCCTCGACAAACAAATCTATTCTAGTTGCTTTCATAAGCTGTGGTTCGGCAGGTAGCAAACTTGACCGAAATACACTGTTGAGTGTATCATCCGTTTCTTTCCTAAAACGTTTACTATCCATTATTTTTGAGGTCATTACAGATAAATCAAGCTCGTTAATAACACTTTGATAAGCCTCGTATATTCCTGTCTTTTCTCGACCATCTACCTGGTTCCAAAACATCCACATTTTTTGATCCTTATTACTCTCATCTGTTTCGGGTAAACCAAGGAATGCTTTAGTAAAGCTCAATGTACTTTCCATAACTAGACGGTCAGCACTGATTGGAGAAAAAATAAAATCCATTCTTCTTAAGGTAGTAAGCACACCTTTTGTATTGGCTGTACCAGGAAGGTCAAAAAAAATTATATCAGGCTCTATTGCAGATTCATTTATGTATTCCAAAGCCTTTGACAAGGCATCCTCCGCTTTACAACTGATAATCGGATATGCCTTTTTATTGATACTTTGATACAACTTCATTGCAGCTCTTTTATGGTAGTTATTCTGCATAATCGTTTTCAAATCTCTCTCTCTCATATTGGCTAAACTGTGTTGTGGAAAATCACAATCTATTACAACTACATTAAATCCTAAACGATAATGCAATACACTTGAAAGTAGTGCAGTCATAGTAGATTTTCCAACACCGCCCTTAGGCGTTGAAAAACTGATTTTTAAGGTTTTCATTTTTCTTTCCATTTTTTAAATATTTATTGTTACACATTTTATTTATTTGGTAGGTTTAAATATTGGTGTATTTGAATAGTACCTATTTTCCGTATGCCTGTATTCCCTTTTTGAAAATTTCCTTGATTGTTGTTTGCTTTCATTACAGCTTGGTGAGTAATAATTTTTAGCAAATGGTAAACGTTGCAATCGGTAAATTGCTTTACCACTTTTATGCTTTTACATTTTTAAAGTTCTACGCTTTTAAAACCTTATGCTTTTATTCCAAAATATCTGTATTCAAATACTCCTTTCTCATTTACCTGTACACATTTTTTATAACCTGCATTAAAACTATAAAGCAAATAAAGCGATTGAATTAGCTCCTTATTGTTGTGTGGTAGTGTTTGGCAATCAAAGGCAGAGTTTGTCTAGTGATTACATTACAATATTCTTACAGACAGATCTTTACTTTGTAAAATGATTTTTATTAACAGATTTATGCGAAGCATCTTGACAGAAAGGAAACTAAACAGAACGGCATCGAGCCGTTTTTCCCTGTTACACTTAATCCGTCCCGAAGGGCGGATTTTTGTGTTCAACGGAACACGGCAAGTTGTGTTTTGAGGCACTCGAAACCGAGTTCGTGCCTCAAAACAACTTGCCCTGCCGAGAGCTGAAAAACACCTTCCGAAGTCAGGGTTTTGTGTAAGGATTAAAATGGACAGGTTATGGACGAAAACAATAACAACAAACGCAATAAGGGTGGACGTTCGCCAAAAGACGACCCAAGCATCCACCGCCACGTATTTCGACTGACGGATGAAGAAAATGCCAAACTTTTATCGCTTTTTGAAACATCGGGAATGCCCAATAAAGCAAAATTTATCATTTCGCTGCTTTTCAGCAAGGAGATGAAATCGGTTAAAATTGACAAAGGGACAGTTGATTTTTATATGCGATTGACTTCATTTCACAGCCAGTTTCGCTCGGTAGGTGTAAATTATAACCAGATTGTAAAGCTGTTGTACCGTCATTTTTCCGAGAAAAAGGCGGCAGCTTTTCTCTATAAATTGGAAAAACAGACTGCTGAGATGGCGCTATTATGCCAAAAAATCATTCAGATAACCGAAGAATTTGAAGCAAAATATGTGAAAAAAAATTCTTAGAAATGATAGCAAAAATCGGAAGAAGCGGAAATTTATACGGGGCATTGGCATACAATCAGCTAAAAGTAGAGAATGAAAACGGGCAGATTTTGTTTGGCAATAAGATGATTGAAACCGCAAGCGGTCATTATTCCGTTGCGCAATTAGCTCAATCTTTTGCCCCTTATCTAATAGCCAATCGCAATACCGAGAAACATACTTTGCATATTTCGCTCAATCCTGACCCGAAAGATAAAGTAAGTGATGACAGGTACAGGGAAATGGCGGAAGAATATATGAGGGAAATGGGCTATGGCCAGCAGCCTTTTGTGGTGTTCAAGCATACCGATATTGACCGTAGCCATATTCATATTGTATCGGTTTGCGTGGATGAGCAGGGCAAAAAGATTCCAGACAGTTTTGAGAAAATGCGCTCTATGAATGTCTGTCGTGAACTGGAAAAAAAACATGGATTGATACCCGCAACTGATAAAGAGTATAGACAGAACGACAAGGTTTTCCGTCCGGTAGATTATCGCTCAGGTGATGTCAAAAGTCAGATAGCCTCAGTAGTGCGTCACCTGCCGAACTATTATCAATACCAAACTTTGGGAGAATATAATGCTTTGCTTTCTCTTTTTAATGTTACCATCGAAAAAGTGCAGGGCGAGTTGAAGGGAAAAATGCAGCAGGGTTTATTATATATCCCCTTAAATGCAAAAGGCGAAAGAGCCGGACATCCGTTCAAGGCGTCTTTATTCGGAAAGAATGCTGGACTACCGACTTTGGAATTAAACTACGCGAAATGCAAAGAGACTTTAAAAGACCACCCGGCAAAGCCAACCATTAAAGCTGCAGTTACCATTGCTTTACAATCAGCAAATGATGAGCTGGCTTTTAAAAAACAGTTAGGCGAACAGGGAATTAACGTAGTAGTACGCAGAAATGATACAGGACGTATTTACGGAATCACCTTTATAGACCATAATTCTAAAACAGTATGGAACGGTTCACGATTGGGAAAAGAGCTTTCTGCTAATACCTTTAATGATTACTGGAACAATAATATCAAACCGGAAATTATAGAGCCTGTGGAAGTGCAGTCAAAAATGACAAAATCAAAAGATGCAGATCTTCCTGAAGAGGAACCTCATCATTTATTCGACTTCCTGAATACCGCTGAAAAACACGAAGACGGTTTGATTGAAGCACTAGGCGGTTTGCTCCCTGAAGCACAGGGCGAAGATTCCCAGGAACAGGATTTTGCCAACAGAATGAAGAAGAAAAGAAATCGCCAAAGAGGTCAGAAATAGAAATCAGCCAAACACTGCCCCGCAACGCCATTGACTTCCACATTCTTATAGTCAACCTGCACAGCTTTTAAATTCACGCCCGAACATTAAAAATTAAAATAATGCAGGGAGAAGATGATTTAAGAGGATTAGCCAAAATTATGGCTTTTATGCGGGCAGTAAGTATCCTATTGGTATTGATGCACCTTTATTGGTTTTGCTACTGTTACTTTATAGATCGCGGATGGACTTTAGAGCTAATCAACAAAATATTAGGCAATTTTCAGCGTACCGCGGGATTGTTTTCGCATACTTTATATACCAAAGTATTTGCCCTGGTATTATTGGCACTAAGCTGTTTGGGTTCAAAGGGAGTTAAACACCAGAAGATAACCTGGACCAAAATTTATACTGCTTTGGCGATTGGGTTTGCATTTTTTTTTCTGAATACACCTTTATTAAAGCTATCAGTAACTACCGCCACAATTCTTTATATTCTTACCACTGGTTTAGGGTATATTTCTTTAATGGTAGCCGGAGTCTGGATGAGCCGATTGCTTCGTAACAATCTCATGGACGACGTTTTCAACAATGAGAACGAAAGTTTTATGCAGGAAACTACATTGATGGAAAACGAATATTCTGTCAACCTTCCCACGAAGTTTTATTACAAAGGAAAATGGAACAATGGCTGGATTAATATAGTTAATCCTTTTCGGGCAACGATTGTGCTGGGTACTCCGGGTTCGGGAAAATCTTATGCAATCGTAAACAATTATATCAAACAACAGATCGAGAAAGGTTTTAGTATGTACATCTATGATTTCAAATTTGATGATCTTTCTACCATTGCCTTCAATCATTTAATGAAACATCGGGATAAGTACAAAGTGCAGCCTAAATTCTACGTTATCAACTTTGATGACCCACGCAAGAGCCACCGTTGCAATCCCCTTAATCCCGATTTCATGACAGATATCTCAGATGCTTACGAAGCAGCTTATACAATTATGCTGAACCTCAACAGGTCGTGGATACAGAAGCAAGGCGATTTCTTCGTCGAGAGCCCGATAATCCTTTTGGCAGCCATAATATGGTATCTGAAAATCTATGATGACGGTAAGTACTGCACATTCCCACACGCTATTGAACTCCTGAATAAAAAATATTCTGACGTATTTACCATTTTAACCTCATATCCCGATTTGGAAAACTATTTGTCGCCTTTTATGGATGCATGGCAGGGAGGCGCACAAGATCAATTACAGGGACAGATTGCATCTGCAAAAATTCCTCTATCAAGAATGATTTCGCCACAACTCTATTGGGTCATGACAGGCGATGATTTTTCATTGGACATCAACAATCCTAAAGAGCCTAAGATATTATGCGTAGGTAATAATCCTGACCGCCAAAACATCTACTCTGCCGCACTGGGATTGTACAATTCACGTATTGTAAAACTCATTAACAAGAAGGGTCAATTGAAGAGTTCGGTTATCATAGACGAGCTGCCCACTATATATTTTAGAGGATTGGATAACCTTATTGCAACTGCCAGAAGTAATAAGGTGGCAGTATGTTTGGGATTTCAGGATTATTCTCAGCTGACAAGGGATTATGGCGACAAAGAGAGCAAGGTAATTCAGAACACAGTAGGTAATATTTTTAGTGGCCAAGTGGTAGGAGAAACTGCAAAAAGCCTTTCGGAGCGATTCGGGAAAGTTTTACAGAAAAGGCAAAGTATGAGCATCAACCGCAACGACACATCTACCTCAATCTCTACCCAATTAGACAGTTTGATACCAGCTTCCAAAATATCTACCTTGACGCAAGGTTTTTTTGTTGGATCTGTATCGGACAATTTTGATGAACGTATCGAGCAGAAAATCTTCCATGCTGAAATTGTCGTGGATAATGAAAAGGTTGCTTCCGAAACTAAGGGGTATCAAAAAATACCGGAAATCTTATCTTTTATTGACGAAAAAGGGAAAGACCGTATGAAGCAGGCAATCGAGGACAATTACAGGCAGATAAAAATGGATATTGTACTGGTTATCGAGACCGAATTGGAACGTATAAAGAATGATCCCAATTTAAAGCATTTAGTGCCAAAGGATGGTCATAAAGGGGATAAATAAAACAAATAGATCCACAGTTTATAAGCTGGCAAAGCGATCTTCTTATATTAAAAAACTTTAGAATGATTTATAAAAAGGGTATATTTACTAGTAAAACAAGCATATACAGATATTGAGCAAAAGCCAACATGAATTAGTTGTATTGGTGACTTTTGTGAACATTATATACAAGTTATGCGCAATTTCTGAAAAACACAACCAAAAAGACAATTATGCAAGATAACGGAATTGAAAACAATATGATTGAATCCATTGCAAAATCAGATTTAAAAGACGTTGCAATTGATATTGCAGAAATTTCTTTAGATTCATTATTAAAAGATGGAATAGCAAAAGATATTCCTGTAATTGGTTCCCTTTTTAAATTGTATTCAGCAGGAAAGTCAATAAGTGGAAAAATTTTTGAAAAAAAAATTTTAGCGTTTCTAATTGAAACTCAAAAAGTAGATGTTTCAAATAAACAGAAGTTCTATAACGAACTAAATGCTGACGACAATTTAAAAAAGCGAACTGGTGAAATAATATTAGTGATCTTAGAGAAAATTGATGATATAGAAAAGGCTACTGTTTTAGGAAAGCTTTTTAAACGAAAAATTGAAGAACGTATTGATTTTGAAATGTTCCATCGTCTTGCAACAGTAGTAGCAAATACTTTTTTGCCAGATTTAAAACTCTTATCAATTTACAAGAATCAAAATCAATTTGTTTCATTTACTTCTGTTTCATTAGAAAATTCTGGATTAGTTCATCTTTATTATATAAAACCTGAAAAATTTAACGAAGCTGGAGAACATATCGACGGAAGTGAATATCAAATAACCAAACTTGGTAGAACACTATTAAGCCTTGAGGTACTATGAAACTGTGGATAAAAGCGGCTCAATAAAAATTGCGGTTTTGTAGTCGCAGGAACTTTTAATTTTCTATTATATTTGTTCTAGCCGAGAGAACTCGTTTTCGTTTTCCGACACTTCTTTTAGCCGCGAAACGTTATGGAAAATGCCAAAAAAATCGTCGTCAACAGAACATAAATTTATATGAATAATGCAAGTGTAAAATTTGAAAATCATTTTAAATTATATATTCCATTTAGAGATAAAATAATTTTTGAATCTGAATTGATAAATAATAACATTGAATTTTATTTCGAAGAAAATCAGCCGAACATTAATGTTTCAGTAAAGTACTTTCTTAAAGATTCAGACGCGAACGAAATAGATAAAATAATCCGTAAAAATGAGTTTATTTCTAGTATTGAAAATCAAAATTTAGATTATCAAAATGAACAAAAAATCCAGAAATTATATCTGAAAGTAGCAATCGCAACAGTTTTAATTTTTTTATTTGCAAGTGCAGCAATATCATATTTCAAGTAATTGGACGCATTTCCTATAACACACGATAAGCGATCATTGCCAAGGTTTATCGTCAGTTCGAGTTTCCGCTCACGTAGAAATAAGAATCTTCACCGCATCTAAACAGCCACGTGATATTCGGCAACTTCGGCAAGAGCGAAACCGTTAGTCGCTACTTTATAAAAATCCATCAATGAAAGACGTAACAATTATAACAGTATTTTTATTTTTAATGAACTTTACTTGCTTGGGCCAGACGAGAAATACTAAGTTTCAATTAGACGATGATGATAGATTAACAATAACTTTAAATGGCAACGTCACAAGTGCCAAAGTAAAAAATGAAACTTTAGTTGGTAAGTTCTCTGATTCATTAGCCTATTTTTTTAATGAAAAAGGATTGCCTGATAAAATTATTTATTATGGTTTGGGCTTAGATGTAGTTTTGTCCAAGAAACTCGTAAATGAAGAAGTTCATTATACTTTTAAAGAAGGCAAATTACTTTCTAAGCTGAATAAACTCAGCTTTGGCAATGACGGTGACGTTTATGAATATGATGAAAACTGGAATCTAATCTTATTAAAGGAATATTATACAAATATTCTAGTTAAAGAAACTTCTTTCAAGTATAATGATAAAAATAGAATGACTGAAAAAACAGAATATCTTTTTGGAGGATTTAGTAATTATGATCCCAAAACTCAAGAAGGAAAATCAAACTACTTGCGCGGAAAAGAGAAATATGAATATAACAATCGTGACAAAGTAGTTTTAAAACTTACTTATAAATTCTGGGAAAATAAAACAGTTGAGATGACCCAATATAAATATGATGAACGTGACAATTTGATCGAAGAAGGTAATTGTTTAAGTTACGGAGATCCCAATTGTACAATCAAGCCATTGTTTGCATATGAGTATAATTCTAAAAATTTACTCGCTAGAAAATATCAATTAGCAAAGTTCTCTCCCCATAATACTGACGAATATTATTTTTACAATGACAAAGGAAATGAAGTTGAAGTAAAGGGCATCTACATTTACCCCGATAAAGAACCATTTGTGGGCTTTAACTACAAATCTGATTATGACAAGTTTGGAAACAAAATAAAAGAGCAAGAAATTACAGGAAATTATAGAAGTATTAGATTTGAGAAATATAAAACACAAATTACTCAATATGATAACTTTCAAAATATGATCTTAGATGAATTCATAGCTTCAGACGGTTCATGTATCAAAACAGTAAAGAAAGTTTACGATTATGATAAGAAAGGTAATTGGATAAATATGGAAACTTACGAAGGCAAAAATCAAAATGATTTAAAACTCGTGAAAATTTCTAAACGAGAAATTAAATACTTTAATTAAAAAGCCACTCACAGCCACGCACTAAAACGGTTGGTTTTATGCGCCTTGAACGTTTGTTCAAACCAAGAAAGTTATATCTTAGCAGAGAACTCTGCTTCTTTTCCGCAACTGAATTATGCAAGCAAAACTTTAGCCGTAATTTGATTTGACTATGAGACATTATTGGACTTTTATTATAATGTTCATATCGCATTTTGGATTCTCTCAATGCGATAATATTGACAAGCTAAAATTAGGTGGAACATATATGTCCAAAACAAATAATTACATTCCGTTCGAAGTAAAATATAATGACAGCATTTATCATGATAGTGTAAGCTATCCAAATGATATGTATAAAATTAAAAAATATTCAGATTTCATAATTTCCAAAGCGGAAGATTATATCGTCACTCGCGCTAATAGAAGTTTTTATGATAAATTGAAACTTTATGGAGTTGAGGTTAATTATCCTGAATCGAACAGAATAAAGAATTATGATGATCAATCTTTATATGAACTTTCTAATTTTGAAGTTACCTACTGGATTATTTATACTTATGAAAAAGATAAATTTCGATATGCTTTTGGTTTGGAATTCAATAAAGATGGAAAAATGATTTCTGAAAACAAATTTCCTGATTACGCTAAAAATAAAGATTTTGAAAATTTGATAAATCCATGTAACGCTTTACAGTTGGTAGAGAACAAAAAGCGATTTAAAAACAAAAAAGTGGATTTCATCGAATTGAATTATTTAGACGAAAAAAATTCATTTTGCTGGCTCATCCAGGAGAAATTGGAAATTCAAAAACTTGGCATTTCAAAATACTCTGTTGATATGTATTATATAAATGCAAATAATAACAAACTCGAAACCATTAAAAAGAAAAAGGGAAGTGTGATTGCATGTGGCATTAAGTATTAAACTTGGTTTTATTATTTTGTACTACGCTAAGTAAATTAACTAGTTTTAAAAATTCCATTACTTAACAGTGACTACCGTAATCATTTCATCCGATTTTAATTGGCTGTTTTCAAGCCTTTAAGCGTACAGCAGACTTTTCCTGCATCTGAATACCATTATTTTCAATTGTTTCTTCCTGCTGTGTATTTTCGGGAGCAATAGATAATTGTATCTTCCTCTCAACGGCAGCAAGTTCCGTTTTGAGTTCACTTAAACGGCTTTCTTTAGACCAAGTACCGCTTATCACTTCCTGAAGAACAGGCAGGTCTTTTTGAATTTCAGTAATCTTCTTTTTTTCCTGTTCAATATAACCTGGTAATTTTTCCAGCGCATTGAGAAAGTTTATAGCTGCCAGCTTTTCGTCTTTGGCGATTAAACCGTTGTTGTAGGTATATTTAATATTACCCTCACCTTGTACCAAAAATCGGTTTACCCGTATATCCACACCCTCTTTTTCGGACATTTCAGTTTTTACCAAAAGTGTAAATCCATACAACGTACCGATTTCTTCATACTGGCCTCCGGTACGCGCTTTCTCTGCAAGCTCGTTGAGCTTTGTGCCGATTTGTTTAATATCAGAATTGGAAGTTAAACCGTCCAAAAGCAGGCGATTTTCGATAGTACCATCCGAACATTTTTGTATGCGCTGCTGTAAGTTTTTCCAATCAAGGCTCATTCGGTTAAAACGGGATTGCGCGCTTTCAAGTAATTCCGTATAATCTTGCAGCTTGTATTTGGCACTGAACTTAGAACGGTTAAACGCCTGCTTTTCGCTTTCCAACCCTCCAATCTGTTTTTCCAGTTTGGCTTTATCCAACAGGTCGGTATTTCCCGAAAGAATGGCCACGTATTCCGAGAAGTTCATTCCTGATTTTTCGTCCAAACTGCCTTCGTCAATAGTCCGTTTGCCCAGATTGTTGTTTTTTAACTGGTCTATAAATAGCTGTTTATTGTACAACAGGTTAAACTTATAGCTGTCCAGTGATTTTTCTACGGCATAGATAATGACATCCACTTTGTTATCTGCAAAGAACTTAGCAATCTCATTGCCTTTTCGCACTGCACGTCCGTCCCGTTGTGCAAGGTCGCTTGGTCGCCACGGCGTATCGAGATGATGAACGGCAACAGCTCTTTTCTGCGCGTTTACTCCAGTACCCAACATACTTGTAGAACCAAACAATACACGGATTTTTCCCTCGTTCATTCCCTTGATAAGCTCCTTGCGCTGCTTATCAGTCTTGGCTTCCTGTATAAACCGAACTTCTTGTGAGGGTATGCCGTGGTCTTCTTTGAGCTTGCGTTTAATTTCGGAATACACATTCCATTCGCTGGGCTTGTAGGTCCCCAGATCAGAGAAAACGAACTGCGTTCCTTTCTGTGCGTTGTATTGGTTGTAATATTTGGCAATGTTTGCCGCGCAATGCGAAGCCTTATTATCAGGGTGGTCTTCATACTTACCACTTACCATTCGCATATCCAGCGACATCTTACGGGCATAGTCCGTAGCGATAAGCATCTTTGCTTTTTCTTCGCTTTGACTTAGCGGAGATCTGCCCAGCAGTTCGGCATTTCCTGTTTTGGCAAACTCCATTAGCTTTTTGATAAAATCTTCCTGGTCTGGAGTGGGCGGTATATTATACAATACCTCGTTCTTATTGGGACGGTCAATGCCTATATCTTTTGCAGTCCGGTAATCCGTGATTTCCGAGTAAAACTGAGCCAGCTCCGGTACTTTGATAAAGTATCGGAAACGTTCTTTTGCCACGATATTGTTAGCCACCGAAAATTCATAATCGGTCGTTTTCCTTGCATATATAGCCGCCCACGCATCAAAAGAGTGAATGCCTTGTTTTTCCAATGCCCGAGGTCGCAGGTATTTGAATAGCAGGTATAGTTCCGTTAGTGAATTGCTGATAGTTGTACCTGAAAGAAAGGTTGCACCCATATCAGTATCGATGCGTTCCTGAATAGTACGGATAGCAAACAAAAGGTTAATTGCCTTTTGGCTTCCGTCCACATTACCCAATCCGGCAACCCTTGTATGTCTTGTATTGAACATCAGGTTTTTGAATTGGTGGCTTTCGTCCACGAACAAATGGTCAATGCCCATCATCTTAAAGTCCACCACATCATCTTTTCGGTTTTCAATATCGTGCTGTAGGGTTTTGAGTTTGACTTCAAGGTTTTCCTTGCGCTTGATTACTCCGGCAAGCATTCCCCTGGTAACTTCCTTGCCCTGCGATTGCAGTGCATCAAGGTTACGCTCTACGCTGTCCAATTCTATTTCGAGAATTTCCTTTTGTATTTCGGGTGATTGTGGTATCATCCCGAATTGGTCGTGTGTGAGGATTACACAGTCCCAATCATTGTTTTTAATATCCCCGAAAATTCGCTGGCGTTTCTGGGGCGTAAAATCTTCTTTACCCGGAAATAGGATTTTAGCGTGCGGATAGGCAGTGCGGTAAGCTTCTGCAATTTCGTGAACATTGCTTTTTAGCCCGATAATCATAGGCTTGTTGACTAGCCCCAAACGCTTCATTTCCTGTGCAGCTGTACACATTACGAGCGTCTTTCCTGCGCCTACTTCGTGGTCGCAGATCGCACCATTGTTCAGCTTTATCATCCAAACAGTATCCTTTTGGCTCGAATACAGGTCTTCGATGCCCAATGCTTTGCGGTCGAGTCCCGGAAAATCCTGATGGCTTCCGTCATAGTTTGGTCGGACAAAACAGTTAAAAGTCTCGTTGTATTGGTCGGTAAGCCTGTTTTTAAACTCATCGTTTTGAGCATGCAGCCAATCGGTAAAAGCGGTACGGATTTCATCGATCTTAGTGTTGGCCATTTGTATGGCTTCCATATCCCGTACCTTGACCTCCTGGTCACCAACCATAACTTTTTTGGTAATGTCTGGCGTGGTATTGACAAGGGCGTGTTTGAGCAAGGCAATACCGTCAAACGTGCGGCTTTCAGCTTTGACAGCATATTTTTCCCAGATATGCAAATTTCCCTGATGGCACTTTACCGAAAAGTCATCTGAACTTTCCGAATAGTTTATATGTACATCTGCATCGAAAAGATGTGAAGCAAAACGGGCATAAAGGCCTGTGGGTATCCAGCGTTCACCCAAATTAAAATCAAGTTCCTCAAATTCGATACGTATTGGCCGCGCTTCTTCCAGTGCGGTAAGGCTTGTTTTAGCTTGCTTATCTTCTGGATTATTTTCAAGGTAGGCTTTGACCTCCTGGGCTTTTTCTACTACATTCCCTGCAATCCAGCGTTCGGATATTTCATATTCCTTTTGCAGGGGATTGTAGTAAATACGACCGTGTAATGCTTCTTTCAGGGCATCGCCCGTCATACCGCTGACTTCGGTCATAAAGTCCAAATCCACCCTGCCGCATTTGTTCAGCGATGCGGCTAATGCTTCATCGGGATTGTCAGTTGCAATGGTTGTGGTTGAAAAACTTACAGGATGGCTGAATATATCAGCTTTGTGTACAACGCCGCCAACAACACGTTCCAAATAAGGGATTTCCTTGCCGGAGCTATCCGTTTTAATGAGCTTGATATTATCGGCACTATTAAGGCTGCCGTACCTTTTGACAAAGGCATCGTATAATCCGTTAAGGTTTTCCCTCTCTTCTTTTTGTTCAGTCTGAAACGTTGCCTCTTTATTGTAAAGCTGTTGGTAAACATCACGGACAGTTACGTACGCTTCGGCTCTTGCTTTCTGTAAGGCGGGCAACTCCAAAGGGTGGAACACCGCCACACCGACTGATGCATCGACATCTTGCAGATGACCCACCCAGCCATTATCCACAGCAAGGCAGTCGTTACGATGGAACGATTGCACCTCGCCACTGTACGGAGCAGGTTTGGGAATAACTGACGTATCAGTTGGATTATTACCGCTTGTACTCGAAAACAGGTCGCCGATAGCTTCCTGTTTTTTATCTTCGGCTGAGGTATTTCCATTGGTAAGAGTTGGCGTGTACGGTTGCTGCATCGCACTGAAAAGGTCAGTTTGGCGACCTATCGCACGGCTGTTTTTTTTAGTACTTTGCTTTTTGACTTTGGGAGTTCCTTTGGTTGGAACAGCTAACATTACAGGTTCGTCCACATTTTCAAACAGGTCAAAAATGCTTAACTGCTTTAATTCCTGCAGGCTTTCCCTATTGCTTACAGAAGTTGGGAGAGATAGCGACTTTTGTATAATGCTCACGGGTTCGACAACTTCTGGTGTAGCCGTTGTTTGAGTAGGGGTCTTTGTTGTATGTCCTGCGTTACTTTCTCCTTTATACAAACCAAAATTCAAATGCATTCCAAAATCGTCGGAAAGCATTTGCTTCAAGTCTTTGGCAATTCCCTCAAGTCCGTCTTTATGCGTATAGATTAATGCAGGTTGTCCATAGGCGTCGGTATCTAATTTACGTTCGGTATGCACAATTCTTGTACTGTCCTGAAAGAGTGCATTGCCCGGTGTGTTGTATTCTGTCTGCATGCTTTGGCAAAACAGATCTTCCCTTAGGGTCAGACCTTGCTTTGCCCTATTCTTTTGCAGGATAATCAAATCACTTCCAACTGCTGTTCCGGCGTAATCTGTAAACAGGTTGTTGGGCAAGCGAACAACCGAAATCAGATTATTATCCTGCATGAGCGCCCTGCGTATAGGCTCATTGTTCTGGCTGTTGAGAATGCCCTGCGAGGTAATGTAAGCCAGCAGACCACCCTCACGGAGCATATCAGTACCTTTGAGAAAAAAGTAATTGTGAACGCTTCGGGCTGCTTGTACTTTTGCACTGTCCTTGCTTCGGGAATAGGAAAGGTCGAAAACGGAAGTGTCTCCAAAAGGGATGTTACTGGCTATTACATCATAGCTGTTTTGTTCCTTTTCGGGGATTTCTTCAAAACCGGAAATACGGATATTGCTTTCAGGATAAAGCTGTTTTAAGATCTTGCCTGTGAGCAGATCTTTTTCGTAAGCAGTAACATTGGCTTTTTGATTTTCTGAAAAGGATTGTATGAATGAGCCGACACCGGCAGAGGGTTCGAGGAATTTATCAATGTTCAGACCGCTTTCACGCAAGGTTACGGAAATCGCATTAATGACCTGTGACGGAGTATAAAAAGCCGTCAGAACGGAGCTTTTCATACTATCAACATATCTGCGGTATTGCTTTTCGTCTTCTGAATTTTCTTTGAGTAGCTGGTGGAGTTCGCGGGTGATCGGGAAAAGGTCGTGTTCGGTTTTTCTCCAATTATTGATGTCAATTTCATTCGCTATAGGGTTCAACACGAATTTAAGACCGCCAAATCCGCTGTATTGCATCATTAGAAGTCTTTCGCCTACGGTGGCTTGTCGTTTCTCCTTTTCCAGTTTAAAAGCAATTCGCAGGGCATCAATGTTCTGTTGGAGATGCTGCTTTTTACTGAAG
>WPCJ01048053.1_pt1 | contig 68354 bp, 58 predicted proteins | sample 5399831 | NCBI WGS metagenome assembly WPCJ01 (sample SAMN12869470, study PRJNA574797) | sludge metagenome | isolation source: wastewater treatment of pH10 | place: China:Beijing | collected 2019-05-20
GCCGCCTCCAGCACGCGGGCGCGCGCCGCCGTCATGCGATCCGGCTCGGCATCGGTGCGCTGCAAGCCCTCGATCCAGGGTTCGGGGTCAAAGGCCGCGGGCGCGCGCAGCAGCATGCGCGCCACCATGCCGGGAGCGGAAAGCGTGTAGGACGAGATCCAGTCGATGAAGCGGCGCGTGTCGCTGTCGATCGGCGGGCAGTCGAAGACCTCGGAGATCGGCTTGAGCTTTCGGGGATCGATCGGGTCGGTATCGCCGTCCCAGACCACGCCCGCGACCTCGCGCGGCCCGAGCGGAACGCGCACGATCGAGCCCGGCTCCACATGCATGCCTTCGGGTACCGCATAAGTATAGGGCCGCTCCGTCGGGACCGGCACGAGGACGGCGGCCGAGCGCACCGCCGCCGAAGCAGGAACCGCAGCGGAGCCCCGTGTCCCGGGAGAGTGGCGCGAATCGTCTTTCATGGCGCGTGACCTTGCCGCGACTTTCGGCTAGAGCAAAGGCAGCAGGGTAGAAAAGACCCTAGGGCAGCATCGGATATCTGGAAGGACAAGGGCCATGAAATTTTTCGTCGATACCGCCGACGTGAAGGAGATCCGCGAGCTCAACGAGCTTGGACTGGTCGATGGCGTCACCACCAATCCGTCGCTGATCCTGAAGTCGGGCGGCAACATCGCCGATGTCACCAGGGAAATCTGCTCGATCGTCTCGGGACCGGTTTCGGCCGAAGTGGTCGCCACCGAATATGCCCAGATGATGAAGGAAGCCGAGGTTCTCGCCAAGATCGCCGAGAACGTCTGCATCAAGGTGCCGCTGACACTGGACGGGCTCAAGGCCTGCCGGTCCATCCGCAACGACATGAACCGCATGGTCAACGTGACGCTCTGCTTCTCGGCCAACCAGGCGCTGCTGGCGGCCAAGGCCGGCGCGTCCTTCATCTCCCCCTTCGTCGGCCGCATCGACGACATCGGGCTGGACGGCATGGAGCTGATCGCCGAGATCAAGCAGATCTACGACAACTACGATTATCCGACCGAAATCCTCACCGCGTCGGTGCGCACGGTGAACCATGTGAAGCAGGCCGCCCTCATCGGCGCCGACGTCATCACCGCGCCGCCCGCAACGCTGCGCGCGCTGGTCAGCCATCCGCTGACCGACAAGGGACTGGCAGCGTTCCTCGCCGACTGGGCCAAGACGGGCCAGAAGATCGGCTGATCCCGGCAATGGACCCCGCGCCGATCGCCTCGACCGTTCTGGCGGCGATCGACAGCGGCGGCCAGATCGAGCCGTTCACCGCCGGCGGACCTTTTTCGGAAGTCGACGCCTACGCCGTCACGGCACGCCTGCGCGCCATGCGGGTCGCCCGTGGCGAAAGGCCGGCCGGCCGCAAGATCGGATTCACCAACCGCAATATCTGGGAAGAGTACGGCGTCTTCCGACCGATCTGGGGCGACATCTACGATACCACGGTGCAGGACGTCCGACCGGGCGACCGGGTAAGGGTCTCGCACATGCCCGAGCCTCGCATCGAACCGGAGATCGTGTTCGGGCTTGCGGGCGATCTGACACCCGGCATGTCCATCGACGAGATCGCACGATCGATCGGCTGGGTGGCGCACGGCTTCGAGTTCGTGCAATCGATTTTTCCCGGCTGGCGGTTCCAGGTGGCCGACTGCGTGGCCGATGGCGGACTGCACGGCCGGCTTTGCATCGGGCCGAGGCGGGAGCTTTCCGATTCCGTGCGCGGGACGCTCGCCTCGGATCTCGGCGCGCTCACCATCAGGCTGGAGCGGAACGGGGAGCTGGCCGACACGGGTAGCGGCTCGGACGTGCTGGACGGACCCGTCCAGGCGCTGGCGCATCTCGTCGCCGTCCTGTCCGGGGACAGGCTCAATCCTCCGCTTAAAGCAGGCGAGATCGTCACCACCGGGACGCTGACGCGTGCCTTTCCCGTGACGGCGGGCGAAAGATGGTCGACCGCGATCGAGGGATTCGCCCTGCCGGGGCTGGCGGTCGAGCTCGTCTGAGCCGACTGTCCTGTTTCGTGTCCTGTCCGGGCAGGACTACCTGGCCAAGGTCACTTGGACAGGTCCTTCGCGATCGTGATGTTCAGAAGCTCGGCAAGCTCGCGCGCCGCGCGATCCTCCGCGTTGAGACGCGCGCGGTAGGAGGCGAACTCCTGGCGCGGACGGTCGTATGAGGAGGCGACCGACCGCCTGCCCGACGCGACCACCTTGTCGCTGCCGGTTGCCGTCAGCGAATAGTTGGCGGTCAGGGTCACGGTGCCGGCGGTGGGCTCGTTGTCGTCGGCGACCTGAACGACCGCCGCCGATTCGTGGCGGGCCGAAACATTGAGCGTCAGCGTGTAGGCGGGCGAGGCCGGCTGTCCCGCACCACGGCCGAACAGGAAGATCAGGTGGTTTCGCACCTGCTGGGCATAGCGCTGGTCGACCGGCTTGATGGCGATAGACGACAGGTCCGCCGTGACCGCGCCCTGCGGCCTGCCCGAATCGGGATTGGAATAGAGCGGCTGGACTGTGCAGGCCACGGCCAGCGGCAGGGTCGCGAAGAGCGCCAGCGTCGCCGCGTGCCGGATGGTCTTTGGAAGGAACCGGCCGCGGGACGGCATTTCAGACGACGACATTGACGATCCTCTGCGGCACGACGATCACCTTGCGCGGCGTTTTCCCCTCGAGGGCCTTCTGCACGGACTCAAGCTCGAGCGCGGCTTTCTCGACCGCACCTTGATCCGCGTCGCGGGCGATTGTCAAATCCCCCCGCTTCTTGCCGTTGATCTGAACCGGCATGACGATCTCGCTGTCCACGGTCAGGGCGGGATCGAAAGCCGGCCACGACTTGTCGGCAACCAGCCCCTCGCCGCCGAGCTCGGCGAAACACTGCTCCGCCAGATGCGGCATCATGGGCGCGATCAGCACAACCAGCATGTCGAGCGCCTCGCGGGCCGCGCCCTTGAGAGCGGGCGACGCCTTGCCGGCGGCGATGTCCGAAAGCGGACCCTGCAGCGCGTTGGCCAGCGCATAGATGCGGGCGACGGCCTTGTTGAAACCGAGCCGCTCGATTTCCTCGCCGACAGCCTTCACCGTACGGTGCGCCATCTTGGAAAGCGCGGCGGCGGCGCCTTCGGCGCCGCTCTTTGGCTCGACGCCGGCCAGTCCGGGCGCAGCCTCGGACACCATCCGCCACAGCCGCTGAACGAAGCGGTGCGCACCCTCGACGCCGGCCTCGGTCCAGATCACGTCGCGTTCCGGCGGCGAATCGGACAGCATGAACCAGCGCGCGGTATCGGCGCCGTAGCTGCCGATGATGTCGTCGGGATCGACCACGTTCTTCTTGGACTTCGACATCTTCTCGATCGAGCCGATCTCGACCGGCGCGCCGCCAGACAGCATGAACGCGCGGCGCGAGCCGTCGAAGTCCTCGATCTTGATCTCGGCCGGCGTGACCCAGCCGTCCGGCCCCTTGTAGGTCTCGTGCACGACCATGCCCTGCGTGAACAGGCCCTCGAACGGCTCCTCGACGGTGTTCACGTGGCCGGTCGCCTTCATCGCGCGGGTGAAGAAGCGCGAGTAGAGCAGATGCAGGATCGCATGCTCGATGCCGCCAATGTACTGGTTGACCGCCAGCCAGCCCTTCTCCCCGTCGACGGCCGAAAGCGTGGTCGGCTCCTTCTCGTTCCACGGATCGGTGAAGCGAGCGAAATACCAGGAGGAATCGACGAAAGTATCCATGGTGTCGGTGTCGCGCCGGGCAGGCCTGCCGCAGGCGGGGCAATCGACATGCTTCCAGCTCGGATGATGTTCCAGCGGATTGCCGGGCCTGTCGAAGCTGACATCGGTCGGCAGTTCGATGGGCAGGGCGGATTCCGGCACGGGCACGGCCCCGCAGGATTCGCAGTGGATGACGGGGATCGGGCAGCCCCAGTAGCGCTGGCGCGAGATCAGCCAGTCGCGCAGGCGGAACTGCACCTTGCGCTCGCCCTGCGGGCGGCCGCCGATCGTCACGCCGGACAGCCGCTCGGCCACTTCATCGAAGGCCTGCTTCGGCTTCATACCGTCGAGGAAGCGCGAATTGATCATCACGCCGTCATCGACATAGGCCTCCTCGAGAATGCGGAAGGCGGTCGCATCCTCGCCCTCCGGCATGACCACGGGAATGACCGGCAGGCCGTATTTGTTGGCGAAGTCCAGGTCGCGCTGGTCGCCAGAGGGGCAGCCGAAGATAGCGCCCGTGCCGTAGTCCATCAGCACGAAGTTCGCCACGTAGACCGGCAGCGTCCAGTCCGGATCGAAGGGGTGCATGACGCGCAGGCCAGTATCCATTCCCTTCTTCTCGGCGGTCTCCAGATCGGCGGCCGCAGTGCCGCGATGGCGGATCTCGTCGATGAAGGCTGCAAGCTGCGGATTGCCCTCGGCCGCCTTTTTCGCGAGCGGATGGTCGGCGGCGATCGCCATGAAGGAGGCGCCGAAGATCGTGTCGGGACGGGTGGTGTAGACTTCGAGTTCGGTCTCGCCGGCCGGGGCGGTCGCGGGGTCGAGCGCCCAGCGCAGCAGGAGGCCCTCTGATCGGCCGATCCAGTTGGCCTGCATCAGCTTGACCTTCTCCGGCCACTTGTCCAGCGTCTCCAGACCGTCGAGCAGATCCTGCGACATCGAGGTGATCTTGAAGAACCACTGCGTCAGGTCACGCTGCTCGACCAGCGCGCCCGAGCGCCAGCCGCGCCCGTCGATGACCTGCTCGTTGGCGAGGACCGTCATGTCCTCCGGGTCCCAGTTGACCTTGGCGGCCCTGCGCTCGACCAGCCCCGCCTTCCAGAAGTCGAGGAACATCTTCTGCTGGTGCCTGTAGTATGACGGGTCGCAGGTGGCGATCTCGCGCGCCCAGTCGAGCGACAAGCCCATGACCTTGAGCTGCGCCTTCATGGACTCGATGTTCTGGTAGGTCCACGCGCCGGGATTCACGCCCCGGTCGCGCGCGGCATTCTCCGCAGGCAGGCCGAAAGCGTCCCAGCCCATGGGATGCAGCACGTTGTAGCCGAGCGCGCGGCGATGGCGCGCCACCACGTCGCCCATCGTATAGTTGCGCACATGGCCCATGTGGATGCGCCCTGACGGATAGGGGAACATCTCCAGCACATAGTATTTCGGACGCGGATCCTCGTTCTTCGTCTCGAAGAGCTTCGCCTCGTCCCAGGCCTTCTGCCAGCGGGGTTCGGATGCGCGGGGATTGTATCGTTCGGTTGCCATTGCCGGTATTTCACTTAAACAGGGACGGCGAATTTGCCGGACATATCGGGAAATCTTGGGGCGGACCTTCACCATGGTTTGCCCCAAGCGTCAACACGCGGGCGTCCGGAAAGCCCGCCAACGGAACGGAAACAGGCAATGGACGGCGCAGTCGAACAACTGGGCACGGTGCGCGGGAAGATCGCGGCGGCCGAGCGCGAGGCGAAGCGGCCGGCGGGGTCGGCGACGCTGGTAGCCGTGTCCAAGACCTTCGACGCGGATGCGATCCGGCCGGTGATCCTTGCCGGCCAGCGCGTCTTCGGCGAGAACCGCGTGCAGGAGGCGCAGGCGAAGTGGCCTGCCCTGAAAAACGAGTTTGCCGACATCGAGCTGCGCTTGATCGGCCCGCTGCAATCGAACAAGGCAAAGGAAGCGGTCGCCCTGTTCGACGTGATCGAGACGATCGACCGCGAGAAGATCGCCGCCGAGCTGGCGAAGGAGATCGCCAGACAGGGCAGGACACCCAGGCTCTACGTCCAGGTGAATACCGGTTCCGAACCGCAGAAGGCCGGCATCGAGCCGCGCGAGGCGGTCGCCTTCGTCAAGAGATGCAGGGAGGAGCGCGGCCTCGCCATCGAGGGCCTCATGTGCATTCCGCCGGCCGACGAGAACCCCGGCCCGCATTTCGCGCTGCTTAGCAAGCTCGCGCGCGAGGCCGGCGTGGAGAAGCTGTCGATGGGGATGTCGGGCGACTTCGAGCTGGCCGTGGCATTCGGCGCGACGAGCGTGCGCGTAGGCAGCGCGATCTTCGGCACGCGCTAACGCGAAGCTTGCCGACCCTACACCAGGAAAAAGGCCGGGAATGCTCCCGGCCTTTTCTTTTGTGCGTTCGAGGCGATCCTTAGTCCGCCGCGACGATCTTGCCGTCTTCCCAGCGGAACATCGAGAAGCTCGGCGATGTCAGGTCGCCGTTCTCGCCATAGGTGAGCGCGCCGATGGCGGTCGAAATCGGCTCGCCAGACTTGAGCGCGGCGGCGACGGCGGCCGTGTCGTCGGCCTTGCCGGCCTTCTCGATGCCGGCCTTCAGCACCTCGACCGCGGCATAGGCGTTCAGCGTGAAGGCTTCCGGCGGAATGCCCTTCTCGCCGAGGATCTTGACGGCTTCTGCGGATGCCGGGTTCTTCAGCGCGTCGGTCGCGTTGGTGAACAGGCTGCCCTGCGCGGCCTCGTTGCCGATGGCCCAGAACTCGGTATTGGACAGCCCCTCGCCGCCGATGATGATTGCCTTGACGTCGGCATCCTGCAGCTGGCGGGCAAGAAGGCCGCCCTCGGGATGATAGCCGCCGAAATAGATCACCTCGACATTGTCCGACTTCAGACGGGTCACCAGCGCCGAGAGATCCTTCTCGCCCGGATTGAGCGAATTGTACTGCACTTCCTGCACGCCGCCTTCGTTCAGGCGGGCCTTGAACGCATCCGCCAGACCCTGGCCGTAGGTGCCCTTGTCGTGGATGACGGCGATGCGCTTGTCCTTCAGGTTCTTCAGAACATAGTCGGCGGCGACCGCCGCCTGCTGGTCGTCGCGGCCGCAGGTGCGCAGGACGTTGGACAGGCCGCGCGCGGTGAGGTCGGGAGCCGTCGCCGTCGGTGTCACCATCAGGATGCCGTTTTCGGCGAAGACATCGGATGCGGGGATGGCCACGCCGGACGTGACGGGCCCGACGACGTACTGGACGCCGGCGCCGACCAGCATGTTGGCGGCCGAGACGCCCTGCTTGGGATCGCCCGCGTCGTCGGCAAGCTGGAGAACCACCTTTTCGCCGAGGATGCCGCCATTGGCGTTGATCGTGTCCACCGCCGCCTCGGCGCCGTTCTTGACCTGGTCGCCATAGGCCGCGACCGGCCCGGTCAGGGGCGCCACCAGGCCGATGGTGATGTCCGCATGCGCTGCCGACGAGGCGGCAAGCATGACGGCGAGCGAAACGCCCGTGAGGAACTTGCTGGGCATGAACTGTCTCCTTATTTCAGCCGGCGGCTTGGAACGCCGCACTGCCGCGCCATATCGGGTGTCGCCCGACCAACCGCAAGCCTTCTGCCAAGTGACTCCTGCCCCGTGGCTCAATCGCGTGCCTCAATCCCTCGACCCGATGGAGGCGCGGCGATATGCGTCAGGTCATCAACCAACCCAAGGTCTAATATTGCCCTGATCGGGCAACTGATAATAGATGGCCCGATCAGGACTGGTAGTGCGCCGGCATAGAGGTGGCGCACAGCATCGGGAGGAAGAGGGATATGTCCGACGTTCGCGTTCACAAGGTCAAAGCGGCGTGGAAGAAGCGCGCGCTGCTCGACAACGAGACCTATCTGAAGTGGTACAAGGACAGCATCGCCAATCCCGACCGGTTCTGGGGCAGGCACGGCAAGCGCATCGACTGGTTCAAGCCCTACACGAAGGTCAAGAACACCTCCTTCAAGGGCAAGGTCTCGATCAAGTGGTTCGAGGACGGCCTGACCAACGTGTCGTACAACTGCATCGACCGCCACCTGAAGAAGCGCGGCGACCAGGTGGCGATCATCTGGGAGGGCGACAATCCCTACGACGACAAGAAGATCACCTATCGCGAGCTTCACGAGCATGTCTGCCGTCTCGCCAACGTGCTGAAGAAGCACGGCGTCGGCAGGGGCGACCGTGTGACGATCTACATGCCGATGATCCCCGAAGCGGCCTATGCGATGCTCGCCTGTGCGCGCATCGGCGCGATCCACTCGGTCGTCTTCGGCGGCTTCTCGCCGGATTCCCTGGCCGGGCGCATCGTCGATTGCGAATCGACCTTCGTGATCACGGCCGACGAGGGCCTGCGCGGGGGAAGGACGATCCCGCTCAAGGAGAACACCGACAAGGCGATCGACATCGCCGCCAGAAGCCACGTCATGGTGAAGAACGTCCTGGTCGTGCGCCGCACCGGCGGCAAGATCGGCTGGGCGAACGGGCGCGACCTCTGGTATCACGACGAGATCCGCACCGTCGACGCGCAATGCCCGCCGGAAAAGATGAAGGCGGAAGATCCGCTCTTCATCCTCTATACGTCAGGCTCGACCGGGAAGCCGAAGGGCGTGCTGCACACGACAGGCGGCTATCTCGTCTTCACCGCGATGACGCATGAATATGTCTTCGACTATCACGACGGGGACATCTACTGGTGCACGGCCGATGTCGGCTGGGTGACCGGGCACAGCTACATCGTCTACGGCCCGCTCGCCAACGGCGCCACCACGCTGATGTTCGAAGGCGTGCCTAACTATCCGAGCATGTCGCGCTTCTGGGAGGTGATCGACAAGCACAAGGTCAACATCTTCTACACCGCTCCGACCGCGCTGCGGGCGCTGATGGGGGCCGGCGACGAGCATGTGAAGAAAACATCGCGCAGCACGCTCAAGGTGCTGGGCTCGGTCGGCGAGCCGATCAATCCGGAAGCCTGGGAGTGGTATTTCAACGTCGTCGGCAACGGCAAGGTGCCCGTGGTCGACACATGGTGGCAGACCGAGACGGGCGGCATCATGATCTCGCCGCTGCCCGGCGCAACCGACCTCAAGGCCGGCTCCGCGACGCGGCCCTTCTTCGGCGTGCAGCCGCAACTGGTCGACGGCGAAGGCCGGATCGTCGAGGGCGCGGCCGACGGCAATCTGTGCATGATCGACAGCTGGCCCGGGCAGATGCGCACCATCTACGGCGACCACAAGCGCTTCGCAGAAACCTACTTCTCGACCTACAAGGGCAAGTACTTCACCGGCGACGGCTGCCGGCGCGACGGAGACGGCTATTACTGGATCACGGGACGCGTCGACGACGTCATCAATGTCTCGGGCCACCGCATGGGAACGGCAGAGGTCGAGTCGGCGCTGGTGAGCCATTCGAAAGTGTCCGAGGCAGCCGTCGTCGGCTATCCGCACGACATCAAGGGGCAGGGCATCTACTGCTATGTCACGCTGATGGCCGGCGAGAATGGCTCGGACTCGCTGAGGCAGGAACTCGTACAGCATGTGCGCGCGGAGATCGGCGCGATCGCCTCGCCCGACAAGCTGCAATTCGCCCCCGGCCTGCCCAAGACGCGCTCGGGCAAGATCATGCGGCGTATCCTGCGCAAGATCGCCGAGGACGATTTCGGCGCGCTTGGCGACACTTCCACGCTCGCCGACCCGGCCGTAGTCGACGATCTTGTCGCCAACCGGCAGAACAAGAGGGCTTGAACACGTCGCGCAATCTCGGCCACATCGGCAGACTGTGGCGCTACCCGGCCAGCTCGCTGGCCGGCGAGGAGCGCGATGCGCTCGCCATCGACGGCCAGGGCGCGGACGGCGACCGCCTCTACGGGCTATTCGACGCGGCGACCGGCCAGATCGCCAAGCCCGAGGCCGGCAGGCGCTGGCACAACGTGCCGAAGATCGCGACGCGCCTTGCTTCGGACGGGACGCTCGAGATCAGGACGCCGCAAAGCGAGTGGCTGCCGGCGCCTAGCGTGGAGGCCGACCGAGCGGCTTCCGCCTTCCTCGACTTCGACGTACTGATACGCCAGTTCGTGACCGACTGCGTCGACGGGCCCAAACCCCGCTACTGCAAGGCGCCCGTCCACCTGCTCACCACCGCGTCGCTTGCCGAGCTCAAGGCCCGGCACCCCGAGGGCGACCCCGACCCGCGTCGCTTCCGGCCGAACATACTGGTCGAGATGCAGCCTGTTGCGGGCAGCTTCCCCGAAACAGAATGGATCGGACGGCGGATCGCCGTCGGCGACTTGGAACTGACGATCAGCGAACCATGCAGGCGATGCGGCTTCACCATCATCGCGCAGGAAGGGTTCGGCATCGATTCGGACATACTGCGAACCGTGGTGCGCAGGAACGCGCACAATATGGGAGTCTATTGCAGGGTCGACCGACCGGCGAGCATCAAGACGGGCGATGCGCTGCGGTTCCTCGACTGAGGGTGACGCGAAGACCTGTCAGGCTGTCCCAAAATTTTCCGGTTGCCATTGCCATCACGGTGCCGGTGCCCCATCATTGTTAGGTGTTCAACGAAACGAAAGGAGGTGATCCGATGTCGAGTGGTTTCGGTTTCCAGAGCGTGGCCCGAGCGGATTGTCCTTTCGGGAAGCAGCCTTCCTGACGGCGGCATGAAGCGCGGTCCGCAGCAATAGCTACGGCCACGGGTCGCGCGTCACGGACGAAAGCACGGGGGCCGCCTCTTCTCGGGGGCGACCCCTGCTTTTCGGTGCCCTTACTGGGTCAGCATCACCCTTTCGGTGTTGCGGATGATGGACTGGAACGCAGCGTCCAACTCCGCGCCGGTGGACGCCTCATAGTAGTGCTTGATGGAGGACATGTCTGGCGAAGCGCATTTCTGCAGCACCGCCTTCGCCTCGTTCTTTTCGGACGAGCTGATATCGAAGCCTATCGTGTAGATTTCGATGCCATCTTTCTTCATGTTCTTGCAGATCGTTTCGGCATTTTGCCTCGCTTCCGATCCTTGATTGTTGAAGCTGCCGCCGACACCGGCGAACACCGTGTTGAACTCTCCGTCCGTCATCAGGATCGCGACTTTGGAAACCTTCGACGCGTTGTATTTTACAGGGCCGTCACCGAGGCCGGCAGACTTGATCGCATCGCTCCATTTCTCAGACAGCATATAGTAGGTCCACTGTATGGCGATGGCTCCGGCCGTATAGCCGTCTGCCTCGAACTTCCCGATGGAATTGAGCAGGCTCGTGGAATCGGCTGTCAGCGGAATGACCTTGGCTTCGGGACATTCCTTGCCGCCCAGATTGTTGTCGCGATTGACCAGCGCATAATATTCCTTGCCGCTCTTGTCGACGCGAACGGTGCTGGGGCCGTCGTCGGTGAAATCCGCTTTCCCGTTCTTGTCCTTCCGCTCGGTTGCGCAGTTGTCTCCCTTCGGGAACTCTTTCTTGACGGCGGCCAGATATTTGCTGAACGTCGGCAGCGGATCGTCCTTCTTGCCTCCGAAAATCGGATCTCCCGCGAGGGGAGGGAGGTCGGGCTTGCCGGCCTTTTCCGCATAAAGATTGTCAGCCAGACCTCCAACGTTCACCCCTGATGCGTAGGGCACCAGGGCCACCCTGACGCGCGGATTCTTTGGGTCCTGGCTCTGCAGGAGCGCATTGACGGCATTCTTGGCCGCGTCCTTGAGGTCGCCGATCTTGTCCTTTTTTCCCTGCTTCTTCATCGAGCCCGTGACGTCGAGCATCATGGCGATCTCGATCTTCTTGTCGACATAGACGGCCGCCGCGGCGTTCCTCACGCGGCGTTCGTTCGGCATGCCGAAAAGCGGGAAATAGAGGTCGACGTCGACATAGGCGTTGGCCGTTATCGTGCGGGCGGTCTTGTCGAGATCGAACCCGTCCAGAACAAGGTTGTCGTCCCGGATGACGGCGCCGTCGCCATTCGCCTTCAGGAAGCGCTCGACCCATTCGCGCGCTTCCTCCGACTTGATCTTGCCGGTAGTGATGTCGCGGGCCGTCGAGGTTACGGCCGCGTCGAGCGCGTAACGCAGGTTCGACTTGGCATTGTAGAGCTGCGCGAGATTGACCGCGAAGCCGGCGGACAGCGTAAGCACCGCAAGCACCATCGCCGTCAGTATGGCAAAGCTGCCCGAATTCTCTCCCGAAAAGCCCCGGACCTGTCGGGTAAACTGCCTGGTGATCGCCGCACCGTAACGCATTCCGAGCCTCCATCAACGCATCTGCGGCGATGGGAGCAGGAATCCGGCCAAGTCGGGAGCAATGCGGGGCGGAACGGCTCGGAAACTCCAAGCCATTGAAATATATAAGCCCGCGAGGCAAACATGGTTAAGGTTCTGTAAACGGAAGGCCGGCCTTGCCGACTTGTTGATGATTTGTTTACCAAGCCTTCGCGCGGGTTCCGAACCTTTCGGGAGGCTGCGCCGGAATGGCACAGGCCCGTGTCCCATAGCGGACCAGCCGCATCGGGCTATTGGGGTTCAATCGCACCAGGGCGCGCGGCGGCCGCCCCCATAGGGGCGCACCAGCCTTTCACCGAGCAAGAACGGAGCCACTTCCCGTCCGTCCGCTGTCGCGACATCGGCGAGCACCCGCCCGTAATATTTTGCGCCCGCTATGTTGGACACGACCGCCATGCCGTCACGCAGCAGCGCGGCAAGCGCCCGGCGCGCTTCCTCGGCGGCGCGTCGCTCCGCCGGACAACGCGCCTTCATCTCGGGCGCGTCTATTCCCCTGATGCGCACATTCACCCTGACGGTGTGACCCGGCCACACCGTGGCTTCGGCGACAAAGGTGTCTCCGTCCAGAATTTCGACGACCTTCGCCTGCACAGGCCCGCGAAACGGCTTCTCGGCATGGGTCGGCGTGCACATGCCGGGCAGGACGATGAGAAGGGCAAGGGGTAAGACCAGTGTTGCCGGAGAATCCATTTATAGGGAAATATTCCTATATCCGGATTCGTGCAAGCCTCCTTGTGCGCATCAAGCGAGCAGCCGGGCATCCGCGGTGCGGTCGAACCTGCGCGATGGCGGCCGGGTCTGCGCGCCCTCCCGGCAGGTGGCGGTTTCATATGTCCAGACCTTGAAGCGCGAGAGCGTATGCGGCCCGAAGCTGTGCAGCAGCGGCACATCCGTCGCATCCCGCCCGCGCGCGATCACCATCCTGCCTATCCGGGGCCGGTTGTGGCGCGGGTCAAACGTGTACCACCGCCCGTCGAGGAAGGCCTCCATCCACGCCGAAAAGTCCATCGGGGCAGGGTCTTCCGGCACGCCTATGTCTCCGAGATAGCCGTTGACGTAGCGGGCCGGTATATTCATGCAGCGGCAAAGCGTGATGGCGAGATGGGCGAAGTCGCGGCAGACGCCGACCCGTTCGTCATGCGCCTGCGCGGCGGTTCGCGTCGAGCGGGCATAGCCGTAGCCGAAAGAAAGCCGGTTATGGACATAGTCGACGATCGCCTGCACGCGCGACCATCCCGGCGGCGCATGCCCGAACAGGTTCCAGGCCAGCGCGCTCAGGTGATCCGTCTCGCAATAGCGGCTTCCCAGGAGATAGCCCACCGTATCGTCGGGCAGGTCCGGAACAGGTGTTTCCCTGGCGCGGGGATTGACCTCGTCGGTCTTGCCGCAATCCTCGACGACCGCGTCGTAGACGATATTGAACGAGCCGGTCGGCGCGGTGAGCCGGCGGCAGGTGTTGCCGTATCGATCCCGGTAGACGCTGCTGGAGACGGCGGGCGAGGTCAGGACCCGCGACTGGCGTTTGATGTCCGGCTGGCGGCTTTCATGGATGTCCATAACGGAGATTATGGGCGTGCTCTGCCGGCACTCTATGGAAATGTCATAGCCCAGCCGAATGAGCATCGCGTACCACCTCGCACTGGCGTTTTCCGGGAGACATTTCCGGGTTTCATGCCAAACGCGGCCGCGCTCGAAGAGTTCCTCGCGACTGTATCCGCGCAGGTCCGGCCAGCGGCGACACCTGACCAGCCTAGAAGTCGGATGTCAGGCCCTTCACTTCCCAATCCCCGTAGCGCACGGGCTCCTGACCGCCACGACCGCCAATTTCCTTCGGCCGGGCGGCTTCCTGTGCGAGATAGTCCCGACGGCGCGCCTCGGCCTCCTGCAGCGCGCGCTCGGCGGCGGGGGGAAGCTCCTTGCGAACGGGCGGAACAGGGGCGGCCGGGTTTTTGCGGTCCGTCATGGCGGGTCTCCTTGCCTGCTTCCGGATATGGTATCGTTGAAACATGGCGATGACTTTCCCATCATATAGTGGCAAGTCACGGCTGGATCGAATGCTTTCGACGGCCCCAACGGAGAACTGAATGAACACTCTTCGTACAGCCATGCTGCTGGCCTTCATGACCGCGCTTTTCATGGGCGTGGGATACATGATCGGCGGCAGCAGCGGCATGATGGTCGCCTTCCTGATCGCCGCGGGCATGAACTTCTTCAGCTACTGGAACGCCGACAAGATGGTGCTGAGGATGCATCGCGCCATCGAGATCGACGAGCGCAACGCTCCGGAATATTACGGCATCGTGCGAGACCTCGCCGCACGCGCGGCACTGCCCATGCCTAAGGTCTACCTCATCCAGAACCCGCAGCCCAACGCCTTCGCCACCGGGCGCAACCCGCAGAACGCGGCGGTCGCGGCAACGACCGGCCTGCTGGAGCGCCTTTCCTATGAGGAAGTGGCGGGCGTCATGGCGCATGAACTGGCGCATGTACAAAATCGCGACACGCTGACCATGACGATCACCGCGACGCTGGCCGGCGCGATTTCAATGCTGGGCAACTTCGCGCTGCTATTCGGCGGCAACCGTAACAATAACAACAACAATTCGCTGGGCTTCATCGGCGTGATCGTCGCGATGGTCGTGGCGCCGCTCGCCGCCGGCATCGTGCAGATGGCGATCAGCCGCACGCGCGAATATTCCGCCGACCGGCGCGGCGCGGAAATCTGCGGCCATCCGCTGTGGCTTGCTTCCGCCCTCAACAAGATCGCACGCAGCGCGGAGCGCATCCACAATCCCGACGCAGAGCGCAACCCGGCGACCGCGCATATGTTCATCATCAATCCGCTTTCGGGCGAACGCATGGACAATCTGTTCTCCACGCACCCCGCGACGGAAAACCGTATCCGCGCCCTTCAGGCCATGGCTGAGGAAGGGTTCGAGCCCCCGCGCGCTCCCCAGCAGGCCTCTCCACCGAGCCCGCCGAAAGAACCTGCCTCGAGCGGCCCGTGGTCCGAAGCACGACCCGAACAAAAGCCGGAGTCGCCGAAATCCAACCCCTGGGGCCGCAATCCCACCGGGCCGAAGGGCCCATGGTCGTGAGCCACCCGGATCGGCGCGGCGCACGGAAGGTGGGCAGGGTCCCGGCAGACAGAAGCGAGGACGCGCCCGGCCTTGCAGTCCGCAAGGCCGCGGCAAAGCTGCTGGCGATCGTCATCGACGCGAAGACGCCGTTGGACGGCCTGACCGACAACGAGAACGGCCACCCCCACTACCGTGCACTCGATTCACGCGACCGCGCCCTTCTGCGGGCGATCCTGACGACGGCTCTGCGCTTTCGCATGACCATCGCAAAACTGCTGTCGCAACGCATCGAAAGGCCGCTGCCTCCAAATGCCAGCACGCTTTCACACATATTGCATGTGGCGGCCGCGCAGATACTTTTCCTCGATATTCCCGACAGCGCGGCGGTGGACCTCGCCGTCACCCATGCGAAGTCCGACCCCCGGACGGCGCGCTTCGCCGCTCTGGTGAACGGCGTGCTGAGGTCGCTTGCGCGCGGCAAGTCCGTGGAGCGCGATCCCGTGCTGGCCGAAACGCTGGAAGCCCCCGCCTGGTTCGCCGAGCGGCTGGTCGCTGCCTATGGCGAGGAAAAGGCAAAAGCCATCCTCGCAGCGCACAGGACGGAGGCGCCGGTCGATTTTTCGGTGAAATCCGACCCGCAGCTATGGGCTGAACGATTCGGCGGGATTGTGCTTCCGACAGGCAGCGTGCGGGTGGAGAAACTCGCCGCCAGCGTTTCCGAGCTACCCGGCTTCGAGGACGGCGAGTGGTGGGTGCAGGATGCCGCGGCGGCCCTGCCCGCTCGGCTTCTCGGAGACATCGAAGGCAAGCGCGTGGCGGACCTTTGCGCGGCACCCGGCGGGAAGACGGCGCAACTCGCGCTTGCGGGCGCGCAGGTAACGGCGCTCGATACCTCGAAGAACCGCCTCGCGCGGCTCGCCGCCAACATGGAGAGACTGCGCCTCGACGTGACTCTCGTGCAGGCGGACCTGCTGGCCTATCGGCCGCAGCAGCTATTCGATGCCGTACTGCTCGATGCGCCCTGCTCCTCGACCGGAACGGTGCGGCGTCATCCCGACGTGCCCTGGACGAAATCGATAGCCGACATCGAGAAACTCGCAGCCTTGCAGGGCAGGATGATCGAAGCGGCAGCGCGGCTGGTAAAGCCCGGCGGGCGCGTGGTCTTCTCCAATTGTTCGCTCGATCCGGCGGAAGGCGAAGGGCTCTACCGGAGCTTCCTTGCCCGATCCGGCGACGTTGCCCACGATCCGATCCTGCCTGGCGAGATCGAAGGTGTGGATGAATTTCTCAATCCGGACGGCACGCTGAGGACGACGCCGGACGGATGGAAGCTCGCAACGCCGGGAATCTCGGGGCTCGACGGGTTTTTTGCGGCGCGCTTCCGGCGCACACGATAGTTCCCGCCGCTGCCGGTCGGGAAACGCGCGGTTGCCTTCGCGTGTAATTCACACGATATTGCACGTTTGCATCGATTGACCGTTCACGGGGCCTGGGGGCCTCGTCGGATGGCGCTCTGTAGAACGGGCGGCGCGGAGAGGAAATTAATTGGCTACTGCGACGGTCAACACGACGCGCCTGTGGGCGCTCGTCGCGAAGGAGGTGTGGCGCAAGGCCCGCCGCCGCCTGCGCGCCGGACCTGTCTATCGCTGGCGCTATTCCGGCCGCACGCCCGAGCGGGTTCTGATCGCACCACCCGACCTGCGCCTCGCCGACCCGCAGATCGCGCTCGAAATCTATTACGGTCGGTTCCCGCTTTCGGGCCATCTGGTCGAGACCGGGGGGCGGTCACCCTTCCAGATCGAGGTTCACAATCGCGGCTGGCAGAAGACGCTGCACGGCTTCCGCTGGCTTCGCCACATGCGCGCCGCCGGAACGGAGCTGTCGGCGGCGAACGCCCGCGCCCTCGTCTCCGACTGGATAACGATCCACGGCAGCAGCATATCGGGCGTCGCCTGGGAGCCGGCCACGACGGCCAAGCGCATCATAGCCTGGCTGCAGCATTCCTCCGTCGTGCTGCAGGGCGCGGAATTCCCGTTCTACCGGGCGTTCCTGAAATCGCTGGCCATGCAGATCCGCTACCTGCGATCGGTCGTGAAGGAGATGCCGGACGGCAAGGACCGTCTGCGCGCGCGCATCGCCCTTGCCTTTGCAGCCCTGTCGCTGCCGGCCCCGGCATCGGCCCTGCGCAGTGCGACGCGGCATCTCGCCGAGGAACTCGACCGCCAGATCCTGCCGGATGGCGGCCATATCTCGCGCAACCCGCTGACCTTGATGGAGCTCCTGGCCGACCTCCTGCCGCTCCGCTACACTTACACGAACCAGGCGGAGACGCCGCCGGCGGCCCTTATCAGCGCGGTCGACAGGATGCTACCAGCGCTGCGCTTCTTCCGCCACGAGGACGGCGCGCTTGCCCGTTTCAACGGTATGGGCGCGACGATCCACGACCGCATAGCGGCAATCCTGCGCCATGACGACACGGAAGGCGCGCCGCTTCTTCATGCGCCGCATTCCGGCTACGAGCGCCTTTCCATGGGCAATACGACAGTGATCGCCGACACCGGCGCGCCGCCGCCGATCGATGTGTCGAACGCGTGCCATGCGGGCTGCCTGTCCTTCGAAATGTCCTCGGGGCGTCAGCACTTCGTCGTCAATTGCGGGGTCGACACCTATGGCGCCGCCGAGTTCAGGCCGCTCGCGCGCGCGACCGCGGCCCATTCGACCGCGACCCTCAACGACACGTCGTCGGCCCGCTTCAACCACTCGCTGCGGGTCAACGACACCGAGAGCCCGCCGCTCATCGGGGGGCCCCGCAACGTGCCGTGCGAACGGACGGATCAGCCGGGGATGCAGGGCTTCGTCGCGAGCCATGACGGCTATGTCGCGCGCTTCTCGCTCTATCACGAGCGCGAGCTTTCCCTGGCGGCGGAAGGCGACATACTGGCGGGCGTCGACCGCTTCCTGCGGGCAGGCGGTGCGCCGCCGCGCGACAATGGGCGCGACCTCGTGACGATCCGCTTCCATCTGCACCCGGACGTCGAACTGTTCCAGGACGAGGAGGACCGCCTCGTCCTGACGGCCCTGAACGCCGACCGGTGGGTCATGTCCTGCGAGGAGGTCGCGCCCGAGATCGAGGAGTCGATCTATTTCGCTGGGCTCGGCGGGCCGCGCCGCAGCCGGCAGATCGTGCTGCCCTTCCGGGCATCGGAGATTCCCGAGGTCCATTGGCAACTGACCCGGACGCATGTCGCCGAACTGCCGCAGCAGCATTGACCCCGGCTTCGACCGGCACCGCTTGATTTCCGTGCGGCGAGCCGCTACGCGCAGCCATCCCTTCCCGTAGACAGAAAGGCTCCCCGCATGGCGGTCGCCTCAAAGAAGATACAAGCACCCGACCTCGTTCCGGTGCGGCGCGCACTGTTGTCGGTATCCGACAAGACCGGCCTGGTGGAGTTCGCGGCCGCGCTGTCGAAGGCGGGGGTCGAGCTGGTCTCGACCGGCGGCACCGCCAGGACGATCGAGCAGGCCGGCATCGCGGTGCGCGACGTCTCGGACATCACCGGCTTTCCCGAGATCATGGACGGGCGCGTCAAGACGCTGCATCCATCCGTGCATGGCGCGCTGCTCGGCGTCCGCGACGATCCCGAGCATGCCGCGGCGATGAGGCAGCACGGCATCGAGCCTATCGACCTGGTGGTGGTCAATCTCTATCCCTTCGAGGAGGTCAGGCAGTCCGGCGCAGACTACGCCTCGATCGTCGAGAACATCGATATCGGCGGGCCGGCCATGGTCCGCGCCTCGGCCAAGAACCATGCCTATGTCGCGATCGTCACCGACCCCGAGGATTACGCTTCGGTCCTCAACGCGCTGGAGATGAACATCGGCAGCCTGTCGCTGGAATTCCGCCAGAAGCTCGCGGCCAAGGCATTCGCGCGCACGGCTGCCTATGACGCCGCGATCTCCGGCTGGTTCGCGGACACGCTTTCGGTCGAGCATCCGACTTGGCGCGCCTTCGGCGGAAAGCTCGACAGCGTGATGCGCTATGGCGAGAACCCGCACCAGCAGGCAGGCTTCTACGTCACCGGCGAGAAGCGGCCGGGCGTCGCGACCGCGCGCCAGTTGCAGGGCAAGCAGCTTTCCTACAACAACATCAACGACACCGATGCCGCCTTCGAGCTGGCCGGCGAGTTCGACCCCGCGCGCACGGCCGCCGTGGCGATCATCAAGCATGCCAATCCGTGCGGCGTGGCGGAGGGCGCTACCCTCCAGGAGGCCTATCTCAAGGCGCTCGCCTGCGACCCCGTTTCGGCCTTCGGCGGCATCGTGGCGCTTAACCGGCCGCTCGACGCGCAGGCCGCCGAGGAGATCGTCAAGACCTTCACCGAGGTCATCATCGCGCCGGATGCAAGCGCTGAAGCACAGGAGATCGTCGCCGCGAAGAAGAACCTTCGCCTGCTGGCGACGGGTGGCATGCCCGATCCTCGCGCGGCGGGCATCGGCGTCAAGTCGGTTGCCGGCGGCCTTCTGGTCCAGAGCCGCGACAACTCGGTCGTCGACGACCTGGAATTGAAGGTGGTGACGAAGCGCGCACCGACCGAGAAAGAGATGGCCGACCTGAAATTCGCCTTCCGGGTCGCCAAGCACGTCAAGTCCAACGCCATCATCTACGCGAAGGACCTTGCCACCGTGGGCATCGGCGCCGGCCAGATGAGCCGTGTGGACTCATCGCGCATCGCCGCGCGCAAGGCTCTCGACGCGGCCGAGGCTGCAGGCATGGCCCAACCCCTCACCAAGGGATCGGTCGTGGCCTCGGATGCTTTCTTCCCCTTCGCGGACGGCCTGCTTGCCGCGATCGAGGCGGGCGCGACGGCTGTCATCCAGCCGGGCGGCTCGATGCGCGACGACGAGGTGATCGCGGCCGCTGACGAGCATGGCATCGCGATGGTGTTCACCGGCATGCGCCACTTCAGGCATTGAGACGGCCACCGGCGGTAGATCTGCGATTCCCCTATTCCCGCGGCTTGTCCGCCGGATAGGGCGTCGGCCAGAGCACGATCAGACCACCGATAAGGAACAGCAGGATCATCGCCATGCCGAGGCGTTGGGAACCGGTAAGCGCGGTCACCGTCGCGACCGAGAACGGCGCGAGGAAGCTGGTGGCACGGCCGGCCAGCGCATAGATGCCGAAATAACGGCCGGCGTCGGCGGCGGTCACGCTGCGCGCCATGTATGAGCGCGAGGAGGCCTGCACCGGACCGAACGCCATGCCGACGAGCAGACCATATGCGATATAGGCCTTCTCGGCGGGCGTCCCAAACAGGCCGCCGGTATCCGCTCCTGGCAAGGCGAGCAAGCCGAAGAGTGTGTAACCCGGCCCGGTCGAGATGATCCCCACGGTGGCGACGACCAGCATGGCGAGCGAGAGCACGACAACGGCCTTGGAGCCGAGCGCCGTGTCGAGCCTGCTGGCGACGAGGCACCCGAAGACCGCGACGACGTTGAGGATGATGCCGAACAGCCCGATCTCGGTGATAGACCAGCCGAACATGCCTGCCGCGAAGACGCCGCCGAGCGCCAGCAGCGCAGCGACGCCGTCCTGGTAGATCATGCGCGCGACGAGGAAGCGCAATATGCCGCTGCGATGGCGCACCTCGCGCACCGTCGAGGCCAGTTCGGCAAGCCCGATCTTGATGGCGCGCGCCATGGGCAGGCCCTTCTTGCCGTCCGGCGTGAAGAAGAACATCGGCAGGATGAAGACGAAATACCAGATCGCCGCCAGCGGCCCTGTCGCGCGGGCATCCTCGCCCTGCACCGGATCGAGGCCGAAAATCGGAGTGAGATCGACGAGCGTCCTGCCCGTCTGCGGCAAGGCGGCCATGAAGGCGACGACGAAGATCAGCACGATCATCCCGCCGAGATAGCCGAGCCCCCAGGCGACGTTGGAAATCCGTCCGATTTCCGACTTGGAGACGAGGCGCGGCATCATGGAATCGTTGAAGACGGTCGAGAACTCCGCCGCGATCGAGGCGAGCGAGAAGGCGAAGACGACCCAGAACAGGCTGGAACCCGGGGCCGCGAACCAGAGGAGGGTCAGGCTGGTGATCTTGATCGCCGCGAAAAAGGCGATCCATGGCTTGCGCGGGCCGGTCTGGTCGGCGATCGAGCCGAGCACCGGCGACAGGATCGCGATGACGAAGCCCGCCGCCGCGATGCCGTAGCCCCATGCCGCTTGCCCGGCAGCGGGGTCGCTTGCCATGCGCGAGACGAAATAGGGGCCGAAGACGAATGTCGTGACGACGGTGAAGAAGGGTTGCGCCGCCCAGTCGAACAGCATCCAGCCCCAGATACCGCGACGGGGCGTCTTCGGTTCGGTTTCGCTCACGCAATTCCCCTCGGATCGCAGCCGCTAGAGGCCCGCCAGATCGTTCATCAGCCCGGCGGCGACCGAAAGCCGTGCGACCGTGATGTCGCCCCCCTCGGTCAGCGCCTGGAGCCTGTCGCGGGTGCCGGCGATGCGCTGGCCGCCGGCCTCCAGCCATTGCGCAACCGGATCGCTAGCCTTGCCGAAGCCGGCAAGCGCCGAGATCGCCATGCCGCGCCGCGCCGCGCCGATGACGTCGACGGCGCGCGTCAGCGCCATGCCCTCGTAATAGTCCGAGGTGGAGATCGATCCCGCCGCGTCCTCGATGCGGCCGATGCGGAAGGCTTCCGTCACGGCGAAGAACGCCCTTGCCGCCGCCAGTAGATCGACGCCGGCGGTGCGGGCGACGAGCGCAATGTCCGGGATCAGGACGGTGATGTCCAGAAGCGCGAGGCGCTCCGCGAGCTTCTCCGGCGCGCCGGCTTCCAGGAGCGCCAGCCTGCGCACGTTCATCTTCTCGCGCGTGAAGGCCGGAAGCAGCGAGGCGAGCTTCGGCTCTATCACCTTGCGTGCCCCGATCAGCACCGAGACCTGCTCGCCCAGCGGCGCGTCGGCGCTGCCGTTCTTGAGGTCCCACGCGCTCGCGGCGAACACGAGACGCCCGACGATAGCGTAGAGGTCGAGCTGCACCTGCCCGTCGATCCGGTTGTCCAGCGCGTCGATCTCGCGATAGAGCGCGGGCAGCCCGAAGCCGTCGCGCACTACCGCGAAGGCCCGGACAACATCGCGCGCCGTCGCACCCGTCTCGTCCTGGAGACGGGTCACGCAGGACGGTCCGCCGCGATTGATGAGGTCGTTCACGAGGACGCGCGTGATGATCTCGCGACGAAGGCGGTGACCGAGGATGTCGGCCTTGAACTTCTTCTCCATGCGGTCGGGGAAATAGGCCATGAGGTTGTCGCTGAAATGCGGCTCGTCCGGCACGTCGCTCGCCACGATATCCGTGAAGACCACGATCTTGGCATAGGCGAGCAGAACGCCGAGTTCAGCACGGGTCAGGGGCTCGCGCCGCAGTTCCCGCTCGGCAAGTGCCGCCGGCGAGGGCAGGTTCTCGACGCCCCGGTCGAGCAGCCCGCGCGATTCCAGCACGGCCATCAGACGCGCCTGGTGCGGGAAATCGCTCCAGCCCGCCTTGCGCGCAACCGACAGCGCCAGCGTCTGCTGATAGTTGTTGGCGAGCACGAGCGCGGACACCTCGTCGGTCATGTCGGCAAGCAGCTTGTTGCGTGCCGGCCGGGTGAGCGCACCGCTCCGCATGGCTGATGCAAGCGCGATCTTGATGTTGACCTCGACGTCAGAGCAGTTGACGCCGCCCGAATTGTCGATGGCGTCCGAGTTGGACGCACCGCCGAGCAGGCCGAACTCGATGCGGGCGCGCTGCGTAACACCAAGATTGGCGCCCTCGCCGATCACCTTGGCCCTGACTTCGGCGGCAGTGATGCGGATGGCGTCGTTGGCACGGTCGCCGACCTCCTGGTTGGTTTCGTTCGTGGCGCGCAAATAGGTGCCGATGCCGCCGAACCACAGCAGGTCGACGGGCGCCTTGAGGATCGCGCTGATGATCTCGGTGGGCGACGCAACGGTCTTGCCGAAGCCGATCGCCGCGGCGGCCGCTTCCGTGAGCGTCACGGATTTCTGGCTGCGCGAGACGATCAGTCCACCTGCGGACAGCTTGGACTTGTCATAGTCCTGCCAACTCGAGCGGGGCAGGGCAAACAGGCGCCTGCGCTCGGCGATCGATACTGACGGGTCCGGGTCGGGATCGATGAAGATGTCGCGATGGTCGAATGCGGCGACGAGCCGCGTCTGCTCCGAAAGAAGCATGCCGTTTCCGAACACGTCGCCCGACATGTCGCCGACGCCCACCGCCGTGAAGGGCGTCGTCTGGATATCGCGGTTCATCTCGCGGAAGTGACGCTTTACGGCTTCCCACGCGCCCCTGGCGGTAATGCCCATGCCCTTATGGTCGTAGCCGGCCGAACCGCCCGACGCGAACGCGTCGTCGAGCCAGAAATCGTGCTTCTGGCTGATGGCGTTCGCGGTGTCGGAGAAGGTCGCGGTGCCCTTGTCTGCGGCGACGACGAAATAGGGATCGTCCGTATCGCGGCGCACGACATTGCCGGGCGGCACGATGTGGTCGCCCTCGATGTTGTCGGTGATCGACAGCATGCTGGATACGAAGTTGATATAGGCCTTGCGCCCCGCCTCGAAGACCTGTTCGCGCGCCAGACCCGCCGTGGGATACTTCGGATAGAAGCCGCCCTTTGCGCCGACCGGCACGATGACGGCGTTCTTGACCTGCTGCGCCTTCACGAGTCCCAGCACCTCGGTGCGGTAGTCCTGCGCACGATCGCTCCAGCGGATGCCGCCGCGCGCGACCTGGCCGAAGCGCAGATGCACACCCTCCACCTCGGGGCCGTAGACGAAGATCTCGCGCCACGGGCGCGGCTCCGCCAGCCCGTCCACGAGACGGGAATCGAACTTGATCGCAAGCGACTGCCCCCGCGCGGCAAGGTCCGGCACGAAATGGTTCGTGCGCAGCGTCGCCTCGATCAGGTTGAGGTAGCGGCGGATGATCGTGTCGTCGTCGATGCTGGGTACGTCCTCCAGCGCATCCTTGATCTTGGTCCTGAGATGCCTGGCGGCAACCTCGCCGTCCTTGCCGGCGGCCGGATCGAGCAGGGACACGAAGAGGCCGTGAAGCCCGCGCGCGATCTCCGGATAGCGGTTCAGAGCAGCGGCGATGAACCCCTGGCTCTGGGGAATGCCGGCCTGCTGCAGGTAGCGCCCATAGGCGCGCAGGACGCCGATCGCTGGCACGCCCAGTCCGGCGGTCTGGGCCAGAGCGTTGAAGCCGTCGCTGTCGGCCACGCCATGCCAGACCGACAGGATGACCTGATCGAAAAGCACGCCGCCATCGGCAAGTTCGATAGCTTTGCCGAAGGCATTCTCCAATTCCATGTCATGGATGAAGATCTGGCCTTCACCCTTCTCGCCGATCTCGAATGTCCGCTCGCTGATGACACGGAAGCCCATGTTCTCGAGCAGCGGAACGCGCCGCGACAGCTCGACCGGAGCGCCGTAATGATAGATCTTCAGCGAAGCCTGTTCGGGCGACTGGAAGGTGTCGCGGTAGCAGTCGATGACGATCGGATTTTCGGCGTCGATCGTCGCGATCCGCTCGGCGTCGAGCAGGGCGGTCGCCGGCGGGAAGCTGTTACGGTAGCTTTCCGGGAAGCGCGCGGCGATTCCTGCAAGCGCTGCCGGCATGCCCTCGGAGGCGGCGGCTTCGCGCAGCGCGTCCTCCCAGGTCTGAACGATGTCGCGGATTGCTCCCTCGAGAACGGACTGCTCGACCTTCGGCGTCTTGCCGCCCGAGCGGCCTATGATGAAATGCACGCGCGCCAGCCCGCCCTCGGGGAAGGCCGGATAGTAGGCGGACAGACGCCCGTCGAAGACCGTCTTCAAGTAGGCTCCGATCTTTTCGCGCACGACGGAATCGTAACGGTCGCGAGGCACGAAGACGATGACCGACACGAAGCGATCGAAACGATCGACGCGATAGAGGGCTCGGACGCGCGGACGCTCCGTCAGGTCGAGAATGGCCTCGGCGTGCTTGCGCAGCGTCGGCACGGCGACCTGGAACAGCTCGTCGCGCGGATAGCTCTCCAGCACGTTGATCAGCGCCTTGCCGGAATGATCGTTCGGATCGAAGCCGGATTTCTGCATGATGCTCTCGGCCTTCGAGCGCAGGTAGGGAATCTTCATGACCGAGCGCGTGTAGGCCGTCGAGGTGAACAGGCCGACCACTCTGAGCTCTCCGGACACGGCGCCCTTGCCGTCGATGATCTTGATGCCGATATAATCGAGATAGGCACGGCGATGGACGACCGACTTCGCATTCGCCTTGGTGACGATCAGGGGATCGGGGCCGTGCAGGAAGGCGCGAATTTCCGGCGTGGTCGCCTCGCCGTCGGCTCGGCGCAGCACCCGCACCCCGGGGTCCGCGAGGATGCCGAGGCCGGGCTCCGCCGAGCGCGTCAGCACACCGCTCTTCTCGTTGCCGGAATAGCCGAACTCGCGCATCCCGAGAAACGTGAAATTGTCGTCGCGCAGCCATTCGAGGAAGGCGATGGCCTCGGCGACGGCCTTCCTGTCGAGCTTGCCCGCAGTGTAGCGATATTCCGAAATGGCGCGGTCGATCCTGGCCAGCATCGGCTTCCAGTCGTCGACGGCAGCGCGAACCTGCGCGAGCACGGCTTCCAGCCGCCGGCGCAGGGCCTCTACCTCGCCCTCCGACAGCGCGCCGACATGGATGTGGATCACCGAAAGACGATCCGCGCCGGCCTCCTTCGTCGCTTCGGGGAGTATCTCGCTGACGCCCTTGCGGCCATGCGCCACGTCGATGACGGGATGTATGACGAAGGTCGGTTCGCCGGCCGATTCGTTAATCTCGCCGAGGACCGAATCGAACAGGAATGGCATGTTGTCGTTGACGAGTGTGATCGCCGTGAGCGGCCGGCCATTCCGCACGATTACAGGATCGTTCACGATGGAAATGACGCTCTCGCCCTTGCGGTGGGTCAGGATCGCCTTCCCGACGATCTCGGCCGCACGGGCGAGCACGGCGGCGTCATAGGCCGCGAGATCCTCCGCCGGCGCACGATCGAGGAGGAAGGATCCGATGCCGGACTTCTGGCCGGAGCTCGGACCAGAGCTGGAGCTGGAGCCGGAACCGGAAGCGCCGGACCTTGTGGAAGGTGCCGACTTCGAAGAGCCCGTGCTCTTGCGGGACGCACCCGCAGGCCTTCCACGAACCACCGCCATGATACGAAATCCCTTTTTCGGAAATGCTTTTTTCGCATCGTAGCAGAAGCAGGTCGTTTTGCGACTACCTTCGGATACGAAGCCGAGCACCGCACATGCATCTGCAAGATGTACGCAATGTGACGCGGCCGGTCTTTCGGAAGTTCGCCGAAGCTATTGGCGGACCGCGATGGCCGCGGCGGCGGCGGCCATCGTTCCGGCGCTGACGCGATTGGCCACACGCATGGCGCGCTCGCTCCTGAGCAGCCTTCGCGCCTGCGTGGCGGCCATCACCCAGGTCAGGTCGATCGCGACGAGAACGAGCGCCATGGTGAGCGTCAGTTCGGCCCATCCGAGCACGGTCACCGAGCCGAGGTCGATGATCGTCGGCAGCAGCGCGAGATAGAACATCATGATCTTGGGGTTGCCGAGCGTGACGGCCATGCCGGCGAAGAAGAGCTTTGCCGGCAAATCGGCGCGCGGCATCGCCTCGTCCCTGACCGTGACCGGCGCCTTCCACATCTTCCATGCCAGCCATGCGAGATAGGCGACGCCCACCCATTTCACGATGACGAAGGCAAGATGGAAGGTCTGCGCCACGAAGGCCAGCCCGAACACGGCCAGCGAAAGCCAGATCGCCTCGCCGATCCACATGGCTGCAAGGAAGGGGAAGACGTCGCGAAAGCCTCTCGATATGACGCGGGCTACCAGCGCGGCGATCGACGGACCGGGCGAGCCGGCGGACACGACGAGCGCACCGGCGAAGATGAGAAGCGATGAAAATTCCATGGCCAGCATTCCGGGCAAGCATTCCGGCAGGGAAACCCAGCCTATCCCGACTTTCTTCACGCGTATAGCTGCATGCGGTCGTCGAGCCTGGCTGATCAGATCCGCCGCGCCGGGGCATAGGGGCTGTCGGGATTGACGTCTAGGCCCACCGCCTTGACGCAGCTCTGCGCCTGGCGATGACACTCGCCCGTCAGCCATGGCCCGTCGACCATTTCGGCATTGCGCGCTTCCGCCAGCGAGAGGCATTTCCATTCTCCGCGCACGGCGCCGAGGCTGCCCTGCCCGGCGAACTGCCAGACAAGCGCCCTCTCGACACCGTCCGAATGGCCCAGGATGACCGGGCAGATGGCGCGCGGATACTCCTGATAGATGCAGGCGAGCGGCCGGCGGGCAGACATCGCGTCTGCAAACAGCCTGTAGGTGTCGCTGGGCATGAAAAAACTCCGTTCGGCGCACGCACGCCAAACGGAGTTTTTCGAACAGCGTTCCGTCTACGGCTTACGCCGCGCCGGCGATCTTCTGCTTCTCGAAGCGCTTGCGCTCGTGCGGGTCGAGATGGAGCTTGCGCAGGCGCAGCGTCTTCGGAGTGACCTCGACCAGTTCGTCGTCCTGTATCCAGGCCAGGGCGCGCTCCAGCGTCATCTTCACCGGGGGCGTGAGGCGGACGGCCTCGTCCTTGCCGGCGGCGCGGATATTGGTGAGCTTCTTGCCCTTCAGCACGTTCACTTCGAGATCGTTGTCACGTGAGTGGATGCCGATGATCATGCCCTGGTAGACCTTGACGCCGGCGTCGATGATCATCGGGCCGCGATCCTCAAGGTTCCACATGGCGTAAGCGACGGATTCGCCCTGCTCGTTGGAGATCAGGACGCCGTTTGTGCGGCCGGGCAGCTCGCCCTTGTAGGGCTGGTAGGAATTGAACAGCCGGTTCATGACGGCCGTGCCGCGCGTGTCGGTCAGAAGCTCGGACTGGTAGCCGATCAGACCGCGCGTCGGCGCGTGGAAGACGAGCCGCTGACGGTTGCCGCCGGAGGGACGCAGCTCGACCATCTCGCCCTTGCGCTCGCTCATCTTCTGCACGACGATGCCGGCGTGCTCCTCATCGACGTCGATGACGACTTCCTCGACGGGTTCCAGAAGCTCTCCATTCTCACCCTTCTGCATCACGACGCGCGGACGCGACACGGCAAGCTCGAAGCCCTCGCGGCGCATCGTCTCGATCAGCACCGCGAGCTGCAGTTCGCCGCGGCCGGACACGTAGAACGAATCCTTGTCGGCCGACTCCTCGATCCTCAGCGCGACGTTGCCCTCGGCTTCCTTCAGCAGGCGGTCGCGGATGACGCGCGAGGTGACCTTGTCGCCCTCGGTGCCGGCGAGCGGCGAGTCGTTGACCAGAAAGGACATGGTGACGGTCGGCGGATCGATCGGCTGCGCCGTCATCGGCTCGGCGACGGACGGATCGCAGAAGGTATCGGCTACCGTGCCCTTCGACAGACCGGCAATCGCGACGATGTCGCCGGCATGCGCCTCGTCGATCGGCTGGCGCTCGAGGCCGCGGAACGCGAGTATCTTCGACACGCGGCCGTTCTCGAGCAGCGTACCGTCATGGTGCAGCACCTTCACGGCCTGGTTCGGCTTCAGCGAACCGGACGCGATGCGGCCGGTGATGATGCGGCCGAGGAACGGGTTTGCCTCGAGGATCGTGCCGATCATCCGGAAAGGACCCGGATCGACCGACGGAGCCGGAACATGGCGCAGGACGAGATCGAAAAGCGGGGCGAGGCCCTGATCCTTGGGGCCTTCCGGCTTCTCGGAAACCCAGCCGTCGCGACCCGAGCCGTAGAGGATGGGGAAGTCGAGCTGCTCGTCGGTGGCGTCCAGCGCGGCGAAGAGGTCGAACACCTCGTTGACCACCTCGACGTGACGCGCGTCCGGGCGGTCGATCTTGTTGATGACGACGATCGGCTTGAGGCCGACCTTCAGCGCCTTGCCGACGACGAACTTGGTCTGCGGCATCGGGCCCTCGGCGGCGTCGACCAGGACGATTGCGGAGTCCACCATCGACAAGATGCGTTCCACCTCGCCGCCGAAGTCGGCGTGGCCGGGGGTGTCGACGATGTTGATGCGCGTGTCCTTCCAGTCGACCGAGGTCGCCTTGGCGAGGATGGTGATGCCGCGCTCCTTTTCGATGTCGCTGGAGTCCATGGCGCGCTCGGCGACACGCTGGTTTTCGCGGAACGTGCCCGACTGTTTCAGGAGCGCGTCGACCAGCGTGGTCTTTCCATGGTCGACATGCGCGATGATCGCGATGTTACGGAGGTTCATGATATGGTTCTCGGGAATGGGGCGGCGCTGGAGGAACAGACCCGCCGGTTCGGTTGCGCGGCTCATACAGGTTTTTTCGCAAATGCGAAAGGGGGCCGGGACGTACGCAAATTTGTGAAGGGTCGGTTACTGAAAATTAAGTATCTGGGTGGGACAATAAATCGCTAACCAACGCGGATCGTTCACGCGCGGGATTCGTTAACGGGCATGACAATGGCACTGTCCAGAACTCTTCGCACCACAGTGGCAACCTCACTCATGGCGCTTCTGCTTGCAGCGGGCGTCGCGCATTCGACGGGCATCCGAAAGATCGAAACGCCCGTCGCGCAGACTGCTGCCGAGGAAGCTTTCCCGGATGCGCCCTACGGGGTCGATTCCATGGTGACCGGCCCGACAAGCACCGCCTTCAGGAAACAGCAGGCGGAAGCCGGATGCCAGACCGCCGTCTGGCCCAACGTCCCGCTCGACTGCTACCCGAAGCGTTAGTTCCTTTCCCCTCGACCCTGGCCGTTGCCTAGGACAGGCCGCGCTTCGCCATCATGGCGTCAGGGGTGGGCATTTTTCCCCTGAAGGCCGTGTAGAGCACTTCCGGATCGGCCGAGCCGCCGGCGGCATAGATGTGCTTCTTCAGCTTCGTGGCGATCTCGGGGTTGAACGGGTCTCCCGTTTCCTCGAACGCCGAGAAGGCGTCGGCGTCGAGCACCTCCGACCACATGTAGGAATAGTAACCGGCCGAATAGCCGTCGCCGGCGAAGACGTGGCCGAACTGGGGCGTGCGGTGGCGCATGACGATCGTCTCCGGCATGCCGAGCCTTGCCAGCGTCTCGGCCTCGAACTCCTTCGGATCGGCCGGGGCGTCCTGTTGCGAATGATAGGCCATGTCGACCAGCGCCGACGAAGTGAACTCCACGGTGCGGAAGCCGGCATCGAGGGTGCTGGCGGCCAGCATCTTGTCGAGAAGCGCGTGCGGCATGGCCTCGCCCGTCCTGTAGTGGCGCGCGAATTTTTCCAGCACCGCCGGCACGGTAAGCCAGTGCTCGTAGAGCTGCGAGGGCAGCTCGACGAAGTCGCGCGAGACGGAGGTGCCGGACTGCGAGGGCCAGTAGGCTTCGGTCAGCAGCCCGTGCAGCGCATGGCCGAATTCATGGAACAGCGTCTTGGCCTCGTCGAGCGAGAGCAGCGCCGGCTCGCCCGCGGGCGGCTTGGCGAAGTTCATGATGTTGTAGATGATCGGGCTCGACCCTTCGCCGAGCCGGTAGCCTGACTGCAGCGAGCTCATCCAGGCGCCGGAGCGCTTCGAGGGTCGCGCGAAATAGTCGGCGAGGAACAGCCCGCGCCGCGAGCCGTCCGCGTTGAGCACCTCGAAGACGCGCACGTCCGGATGCCACGCTGCTATGTCCTGCTTTTCCGCGAAGGTGACACCGAACAGGCGCGTCGCGACATCGAAGCAGGCGGCGATCACCTGGTCGAGCTGGAGATAGGGCTTCAGCTCGGCTTCGTCGAAGGCGTATTTGCGGGCGCGCAGCCGTTCCTGATAGAAGCGCCAGTCCCAGGCGGCCAGCTTCTCGTTGCTGCCCGCCTCGGAGGCGAGCCCCTGCAACTGAGCTTCGTCGGCCGCCGCCTTTTCGCGAGCCTTTTCCCAAACGGGTTCCAGAAGCTCGAAAACGGCTCCCGGCGTCTTGGCCATCGTATCGTCGAGCTTCAGCGCGGCGTAGCTGCCGTAGCCCAGCAGCTTCGCCTTCTCGCTGCGCAGCGCAAGCATGCTGGCGACCACCGCGCCGTTGTCGGTCGCGCCCCCCATTCCGCCCCGGTTGATGAACGCCATGAAAGCCTTCTCGCGCAGATCGCGACGTTCGGAAAAAGTGGTGAAGGGCTCGTAGATCGAGCGCGACAGGGTGACGGCGTATTCGCCCTTGCGGCCACGCGATTCCGCTGCGCCCGCCATAGCGCCGGTGAGGAATTCCGGCAGTCCCGCGAGATCGTCTTCGCCGAGGAACATCACCCATTCCTTCTCGTCGGCCAGCAGGTTCTGCCCGAAGGTCGTGCCGAGGGAGGAAAGCTCTTCGTTGATCGCCGCAAGCCGCGCCTTGCCGGCGGCATCGAGCTTCGCGCCCGACTTGACGAAGCCCTTCCAGCTTTTCTCCACGAGCCGCAGCGTCTCGGCATCGAGGCCGAGCGAGGCACGGCGCGCATGAAGGTCGTCGATGCGGGCGAACAGCTTCTCGTTCATCGAGATCGCGGAATAGTGCCGCGACATCTTCGGCGCGATCTCCCGCTCCATCGTCTGGATCCGGTCGTTGGTGTTGGCGCCCGCCTTGCACCAGAAGATCGAGGACACACGATCAAGCGGATCGCCCGAAAGCTCCATCGCGACGAATGTATTTTCAATCGTCGGTGCTTCTGGATTGCCGGCGATGGCGTCGATATCGGCCTGGTGGGCGGCAAGCGCGGCATCGAAGACCGGCCCGAAATCGCCGTCGTCGATGCGGGAAAAATCCGGCAGGCCAAGCGGACCGTCCCAATGGGTGAGCGGCTGGCGGTCGAGGTCGACTTGCTTGGTCATGTGGATTTTCCGGATGATCGAAGGACGCTCACCGATGTAGGGGCGGCGACCGCCAGCCGCAACCTCGGCCGCAACCGCTTGTCGTCAGGCGTCTTCCTGCGGGCGCTCGAAGTCGCCCGTCTCGCGGTTCATGACCCAGAGCTCGCCGGTCGAGATGTCGAACCACGCGCCGGACAGCGTCAGGCGCCCCTTGCTCTCGAGGATGCCGACGCACGGGAATGTGCGAAGGTTGGCGATGGAATAGCGTATGGATATACGCTCCAGCGCGGTCTGGCGCTCGGAACGCGTCATGAGCGTGCTGCCGGACACGGTTTCAGCGGCGGGGCCGATGAGGCTCATCCACTTGCCGATGAAGTCGCCTGGCGACAGCGGGCTGGCATTGGTGTCGAGAGCCGCCCTGATGCCGCCGCAGCGGCCATGTCCCATCACGACGATGTTCTTGACCTTGAGGCTCTGCACGGCGAACTCCAGCGCCGCCGAGGTGGAATGGAATTCACCGTCCGGCTCGTAGGGAGGCACGAGGTTGGCCACGTTGCGCACGACGAAAAGCTCGCCGGGACCGGAATCGAAGATCACCTCCGGCGCCGAGCGTGAATCGCAACAGGCGATTACCATGGTTTCAGGCGCCTGCCCCTCGCGGGCGAGGTCGCGGTAGCGGCCGCTCTCGGCCACGTAACGACCGCTCATGAAGTGGCGGTAGCCGACAAGGAGATGTTCCGGGAGGTGAACCATGAGCTACCCTTTAACGGCAAAAATTTCCGCACTGCAACAATCTTTGTCCGTCAGGCGCGTCTGCGTGCGGGAGAGAGGCGACGGAACTGGACCGCCGCCTTCGGACGCGAAAGGCTGGGGGCATCCGTGGCCAGCTGCAGCTCGTCGCCGCCGCGCCGCGCCGCGCTCGCCATCACCTCGCAGACGGAGGCCGTGGTGGTTTGCAGCGCGTCCGCGTCTGACTGCCCGGCCAGCAGCCGCGCCAGGAACACCGCCGCCGTGAGATCGCCCATGCCGCTGGGTGGGCCGGCGATGTGACGATGCTCGGCAAGCAGCGCGTCGTTGCGCGTGACCAGCAGGTTCCCGACGCTGTCGGCCATCATGCCCGGCGCTGAGGTAACCAGCATGCGTGCCGGATGCAGTTCCCGCGCCGCGTCCACCATGGAACGCAGGTCGTCGAGCTCGCGCCCGGCTATCCATTGCAGCTCGTAGCGGTTGGGCGTGGCTATGTCTGAGACGGGCAGCAGCAGGTCGCGCATCGCCTCGGCGGTCGCCTGCGGAACATAAAGGCCGCCCAGGTCGCCCATCACCGGGTCGCAGACATAGAGCGCGGCGGGATTGCGCTCCTTGATGCTGGCAACCAGCGCCGCGACGTCCGCCGCCTGACGCGCATTGCCCAGATAGCCCGACAGAATGGCGCGCACCTCGCCGAGCCAGGGCGCGTGCTGGAGATCCTTCATGAGCGCGGAAAACTGTTCCGGATCCGGAACAATGCGCGTCGCTGGCGCATGGCCGGTATGCCAAGGCAGAACCACGGTCGGCACCGCCCAGACAGGATGGCCGAGCGTCTCAAGCGCGAACACCGCCGCCCGGTTGCCGACCGATCCGCGCGCAACGTGACTGGAGATGACGATGACGGCTCCCGGCCCATGGCCATGGCCGGCTGCGGAATGGGTGGCCGCAGCCTCCCCGGTTGCGCTGTCGCTCATTCGCCGGATTGCTCCATTTCGTCCATTTTGCGCCTATTCGGCCCCGCTCAAGTATAGCACGAGCCATATGATCATCGCGGCCAGGAACAGGGCTCCGATAGCCCTGCCGATCCGCGTGCCCCAGTACTCCGCCCAGTCCTCGCGGTCCACGGCGTCTTCTTGGTCCACATCAGATGCCGCAAGATGATTGCGCGTCCGGCTGGTGGCCCGGTCGATCGTCGAGGGTCCGCCCGCCTCCGTCTCCTGAGAAACGTGCCGGAGGATACGCTGCGATTCGCGCAGTTCCTGCTCGTCGTTCCTGCGTCCGGTCCTGTCGCGCTCGTCAGCCATGCCCGGTCCTGCCCGATGCCCAAATAAATGGCTCTCGCCGCCGCGTCTACACCATCAGCCGGAATGCCTCCATCCGGTTGCGGCCTGTTTTTCCGGAACGATCGTGCTAAGTTTTCGAAGGTCTACCCGATCCGAGGGATTATCAATGCTTGAACAATACGCCCGCCGGCGACCCGCCTTCCGGCTTCTGCCCGCATTCCTGTTCCTGGCGCTGGCGGTTCCGCTGCTTTCGGCCTGTGGCTTCAACACGATCCCGACGCTTGAAGAACACGCAAAGGCATCTTGGAGCGAGGTGCTCAACCAGTACCAGCGCCGGGCGGACCTGATCCCCAATCTGGTGGAGACCGTGAAGGGCTACGCCTCGCACGAAAGGGAAGTGCTCGAAGGGGTCGTGGAAGCCCGCGCCAGGGCCACGCAGGTCACGGTGACGCCGGAGACGCTGACCGATCCGAACGCCTTCAAGGCGTTTCAGGATAACCAGGCCGGCCTGACCAGCGCCCTTTCGCGGCTTCTGGCCGTCGTGGAGAACTATCCGGACCTGAAGGCGAACCAGAACTTCCTGGCGCTTCAGGCGCAGCTCGAAGGCACCGAGAACCGCATCGCCGTCGCACGACGCGACTACATCGAGTCCGTGCGCGCCTACAACACGTCGCTGCGGACCTTCCCGAGCATCATCTGGGCAAAGCTCTGGTTCACCGACAACCAGCCGTTCCAGAACTTCACTGCGGCGGAAGACGCCATGCAGCCGCCGAAGGTGGATTTCGGCACGCAGCAGGGCGGATGATCCGACAGGCACCGGGCAAAGGTCGTGCAGATCGTCGCAGTGCCGTTTCCAGTCTGGCCCCGCGTGACCGGAAGGCGGCGGGCGGCGGGCTTCGTCCTGCTCTCGCTGCTCGTGCTCGCGCTCCTGACGGCGCCCTCGGTCGCGCAGGACCTGCCTGCGCTCACGGGCCGCGTGGTGGACGACGCGGGGCTGATCGACGCCGACGCGGAAATTTCGCTAACTAGCAAGCTCGCTGCCTTCGAAGCCAAATCCTCCGACCAGATCGTCGTTGCGACCGTTCCCGGCCTGAGCGGCGAGGCGATCGAGCCTTACGCCAACAGGCTTTTCCGCGCATGGCGTCTCGGGCAGGCCGGCGAGAACAACGGCATACTGCTGCTCGTCTCGCGCGATGACCGCAAGATGCGCATCGAGGTCGGCTACGGTCTCGAAGGCACGCTGACCGATCTGCACTCGCGTCTCATCATCGAGAACACCATGGTGCCCGCCTTCCGCGCGGGCGACTTTTCCGGCGGCATCTCCAAGGCGGTCGACGACATCATCATGGTGCTCGAGGGCAATGGCGATGAACTGGAGGCGCGCGCGAAGCGCAACGAGGACACCGGATGGGACCCGGACGCGGTCATCGGAATCCTGTTCTTCGTTGTATGGATGACCCTGTTCTTCGGCGGGTTCGCCATGGCGATCCTGCCGCGCATCTACGGCCGCAAGCTCGGCCCCGGACGCTATCAATGGCTCGGCATGACCTTCAACTACAATTCCGGCGGCTCAGGCTCGTCCGGAGGCGGCTGGTCGGGTGGGTCCTCCGGAGGCGGCTGGTCGGGAGGATCATCGGGCGGCGGCTTTTCCGGCGGCGGCGGATCGTCAGGCGGCGGCGGATCGTCTGGAAGCTGGTAGGGAGGGTAGCAAGATGGCCCCGCAGCAACTCAGCGAACAGGACCACGCCCGCATCGCCGGCGCGATCAGCGCGGCGGAATCGACGACGGCCGGCGAGATCTATTGCGTGGTCGCGCGCAGCAGCGACGGGTATTTCTTTTCCGCCGCGCTGATCGTGACCGTCTCCATGCTGCTCATCAGCATGGGCGTGGCCTTCCTCATCGAGACGCAATGGCTGACGATGCGACTGCCGGTCTTCGTCGCCGCGCAATTGCTGGCCATCGCGGCGGCGCTCGTCGCGGTCTACGCATTTCCAGGTCTTCGCATGATGCTGGCGCCGCGCCGCTGGCAGTATCTGCGGGCGCATGAAAACGCGCTGAAGCAGTTCCTCGGCCGCAATGTCCACCTGACCGCAGAGCGGACGGGTGTACTGATCTTCGTCTCGCTGGCCGAACGCTATGCCGAGATCGTCGCGGACGCCGGCATCAACGCAAAGGTGCCGCAGGAGATGTGGGATTCGATCGTCGCGGGCCTGATCGACGACGCAAGCCGTGGCCGGCTGGCCGACGGCTATGTCTCGGCGATCGCCAGCGTGGGCGCGCTTCTGGGCGAACATTTCCCCGTCCGGCCCGACGACACCAACGAACTGGACGATCATCTTATCGAGATATAGGCCGCCGGCATTTCGGCAGCCTCTCATTGCGCCTTGCAAGCAAGTCGCGTCGGTGTTTATGGTTAACAAATCATGAATACGCTGACGATCGACATTCGGAAGGCAGAGGCAGGCGACGCGGCGGCTATCGCCGAGGTGCATGAGGCCGCATGGCTTGGCGCCTATAGCGGCATCATCCCCCATCGCGCATTGACGGGCATGGTCAACCGGCGCGGTCCCGACTGGTGGGCCGGCGCCATCCGCCGCGCGGCGACCGTGCTGGTGATCGAGATCGGCGGCAAGCTTGCCGGCTATGCCACGATCGGCAGGAACCGTGCCCGCGAGCTTTCCCAGCAGGGCGAGATCTACGAGCTCTATCTTCGCCCGGAATATCAGGGCATCGGGCTTGGCCGGCGACTGTTCGCAGCCGCGCGCGAGAAACTGTCCGGATCCGGCCTGAAGGGGCTCGTCGTATGGGCGCTTGAGGAAAACAGGGGCGCGCTGGCCTTCTATGAAGGCGCGGGCGGCCGCGACATAGCCGAAGGCGTCGAGGTCTTCGACCACAAGGCCCTCAGAAAGATCGCCTTCATCTGGGATTGAAGCCCATCGATTGAAGCCCGTCAACCGCCGCCGGGATGGTCTGGCGCGCCATATCTGGCCACGCCCTGCAGCATGACCCACAGCATCGCCGCTATGAGGCTGTGCCACAGGAAATGCGTGCCGAGCGGGAAAGCCGCGCAGATAGTCTGATCGATCGCCCGGAACACGAATGCGGCCAGCAGGATGCCGGCGCAGGCGATGGCATGCCAGCCGGCCGGACTGCCGCGAGCCAGGGCCACGATGCCGAAGAACAGGAAGCCGGCCAGCGCCGGCAGATAGACCGTCGTGCCGTTGGTTGTTTCATGCAGCCATCGCGGCACCAGCCAGGTGACGAGAGATATCGCCGCGAAGAAGATCAGGAAATAGGCGATTGTCCTCGGCCAGCCGAAACGGGCGAACCGGCGCAGGCCGAAAAGCGCCAGCGCCAGCGTGAACGTGCCTATAGGAACGATATCGGCCCATTTGGTCAGTTCGATGGCCGTCATGTGGAAGAGCAGCGATCCAACGCCGATCGCCACCACCCACCAGCAGAGAACCTCGGCATAGACTCCGGTCCCACGCGAACGCACCTGGCGGAGGCCCGAAAGTCCGGCAGCGACGATCAGCAGGTTCGTCAATGCGTTGACCGGCTCAGACCAGAGCGCCGCATCCGTGCGTTCGCAATATAGGTCGAGCGGCAGGAAGAGTTGATTCATCTGGGAATCCCGGGCGGCACATCGAAGTCATCCGTCTAAAGCGCGTCCGGCTTAACTTTTTACTTCCACGCCGGTCGAAACCGCTCCTCGCACGGATTCCGCAAAAGCATCGGCGACTTCTGGTCGCGCCGGGAGGAACCGGATTGCGCTCGACGCGGACGGTCGCTATCCATGCGCCGAAAGTGAGGGACGCCTATGCGCATCGAAGCGATACCCAGCGGCAAGAATCCACCCGAGGACGTCAACGTCATCATCGAGGTGCCCATCGGCGGAGAACCGATCAAATACGAGCTGGACAAGGACGCCGGCACGCTGTTCGTGGACCGCTTCCTGCACACTTCGATGCGGTATCCCGGCAATTACGGCTTCGTGCCGCACACGCTGTCGGGCGATGGCGATCCTGTCGACGTGCTGGTCTGCAACACGCGCGCGCTGGTGCCGGGCTGCGTCATCAATGTGCGACCCATCGGCGTGCTGGTGATGGAAGACAATGCGGGACAGGACGAGAAGGTCATCGCGGTTCCCTCGCCCAATATCACCCTGCGATACGAGAACGTCACCAACTACAAGCATCTGCCGGACATCACCCTCCAGCAGGTCGAGCACTTCTTCGAGCACTACAAGGATCTGGAACCCGGCAAATGGGTAAAGATCGGCGGCTGGCACGATGCAGCGACCGCGAAGAGGATGATCGTCGAGGGCATCGAGCGCGCCAAGGGGAAATAAGGCGGGCTGCTTTGCGTCGGCAGCGAGGAATCCATGTCAGGCGATTTCTTCTGGCTGAACGAACCTCCGCGCTGGAGCGGAGACGTCGCCACGCTCGAGCTGAGCACGGCCGGAGCGACCGACTTCTGGCAAAAGACTTTCTACGGCTTCTCCCGCAACGACGGGCACGCCTTCCTGCGCAAAGTGTCCGGCGATTTCACCGCGTCGGCCACCGTATTCGGCGACTATCAGACGCTTTATGACCAGGCCGGGCTGATGCTTCGCATCGACGGGTCGCGCTGGATAAAGACCGGCATAGAGTTCACCGACGGACTGATGCATTTCAGCGTCGTCGTCACGAACGGCGTCTCGGACTGGTCCGTCATCCCCATGCGGGATTCACGGGCGATCGATCCGATATCCGTCCGGCTGACGAGGCACGACGACGCGGTGCGCGTGCAATTCTCGACCGACGGCGCTCATTGGCAGCTTGCGCGGCTCTGCCCCTTCCCGGCCGCCGATGCCCAGGTCGGCGTCATGGCGTGCTCGCCGCAGCGCGAAGGCTTTCAGGCGCGTTTTTGCGATATCGTCATCGGCCCGCCGATTTCGCGCGAACTGCACGGCTGAAGCGCATCGCGATCCTGTTCGATTGACGCGCTTACTCGGCAGCGCCGCGGAAGGCGCTGGCGCCCGTCTCGAATTGCAGTTTCGCGAGCTTGGCATAGACACCGCCGCGCGCGACGAGGCTTTGATGCGTGCCCTCCTCGACGATGCGTCCGCCGTCCATGACGAGGATGCGGTCGGCGCGCAGGACGGTCGCGAGGCGGTGGGCGATCACGATCGTCGTGCGATGCTCCATCAGACGCCCGAGCGCGGTCTGCACCAGGGTTTCGCTGCCGGCGTCCAGCGCCGAGGTCGCTTCGTCCAGCAGCAGAATCGGGGCATCCCGCAGGATGGCGCGTGCAATCGCGATGCGCTGCCTCTGGCCGCCCGAAAGCGTGATGCCGCGCTCGCCGACATCCGTGTCGTACCCCTTGTCCATCCGGTCTATGAATTCGTCGGCCAGCGCGTCGCGGGCGGCCTGCTCGATCTCGGCATCCGATGCGCCGGGCCGGCCAAAGGCGATATTGTCCCGCACCCTCGCCGCGAAGATCGTCACGTCCTGCGGCACGATTGCGACGCGCGCGCGCACGGCGAGCGGATCGGCCTCGCGCACATCGACGCCGTCCATGACCACCTTGCCGCTATCGGGATCGTAGAAGCGCAGGATCAGGGAGAACACGGTGCTCTTGCCGGCACCGGACGGACCAACGATGGCGACCGTCTCGCCCCGCTTGATCGAGAAGCTCACATCGTGAAGCGCCGGCAGGTCCGGCCGCGCCGGATAGGAGAACGTCACATGGTCGAGGGACACGGTTCCCCCGCCGTCGGACGGCAGAAGGATCGGCCGGGCAGGCGGTGCGATCGCCGGCTTCTCCGCTAGAATCTCGGTGAGGCGCTCGGCCGCTCCGGCGGCTGCGGACAGTTCGCCCCAGACTTCGGACAGCGCCCCCAACGCGCCGGCCGCAAAGACCGAATAGAGGAGAAACTGGCCCAGCGTGCCCGGCGACATCTGGCCGGTCATCACGTCATGCGAGCCGAACCACAGCACCATCACCACCGAGGCGAAGATGGTGAAGATGGCGACGAAGGTGAGCACCGCACGCGCCAGGACCGACGAGCGGGCAGCCTCGAAGGCGGCTTCGACGGAGCGCGTGAAACGGCCGACCACAAGGCTCTCATTGGTGAACGACTGGAGCGTTCGCACGGCGGAAATCTGCTCGCTCGCATAGGCGGTGGCGCCGGCAAGCGTATCCTGCGCCAGTCGCGACTTGCGCCTCACCGACCGGCCGAACGCGACCAGCGGCAGCACCACGAGCGGGATCGCAGCCAGCACAAGCGCCGACAGCTTGGGGCTGGTCACGACCATCATGCCCACCGCGCCAAGGCCGAGGATGACGTTGCGCAAGGCGACCGAGGCGGTCGCGCCGACGGCGGACTTTATCTGCGTCGTGTCGGCCGCAAGCCGCGAGACGATCTCGCCCGACAGCGCAGCGTCGAAGAAGGCTGGCGAAAGGGTGGTCACATGCGAAAAGACATCGCGGCGCAAATCCGCCACCACGCGCTCGCCCAGCGTGATGACGAAATAGTAGCGGAAGGCGGACGCCAGGGCGAGCAGCCCGGCTATGCCGATGAGCATCGAGAAGTAGTTGGAGGCGAATGTCGTATCCGCGCTTGTGAAGCCGTTGTCGACCAGACGCCGCACGGCGAGCGGCAGCGTCAGCGTGGTGCCGGCGGCCACCGCTAGCGCGATGCCCGAGCCCACTACCAGTCCCGGATAGCGGGTCGCATAGGGCAGGACCCGTCGCAGCGGCCGCAATGTGCGGGCGCGCTGCCTGGCGTCTGACGCCGTCGAAGCCATTTCGGTGCTATACCTCCGGCCAGATTGCCTGGCGCATGCCCTGAGTCGAAGCCACGCGCCGCGGCCTTGTGCTTCCATTTTGGCTGATGTATAGGCTCGCCAACCGTTTTAGAAGCCGCGGCTGCGTAATAGCTGCGGCTTGATGTTTTAAAAAGGGACGCATCGACGCAGGCGGCACGGAGCCTCGCGTCGATACGCCGACAAAGGACGACATCGATGAAAGAGAGCATCCACCCCGACTACCACACCATCACGGTGGTGATGACCGACGGAACCAGCTACGAGACGCGCTCGACTTATGGCTCGGCCGGCGACACGCTGAACCTCGACATCGACCCGAACACGCATCCGGCATGGACCGGAGGCCAGCAGAACCTGGTCGACCGCGGCGGCCGCCTGTCGAAGTTCAAGAACCGCTACGCCGGCCTCTCGATCTGAGACCAAACGCCGGTTCGTTCCAAGACCCCGCTCCGGCGGGGTTTTTCTTTGATTCATGACTTTTCGGCCTGACACTGCAAGCGCCGGCGGCTTGCCATAACAGCCGGGCGGGCGCTCCTGCTAGAAGGCTGGACACTCGAGAGGAACGACAATGGACGCCACCAGCCCGATCGCAAGCGCAGTTCGCGGACGCTGGGCGATCGCGGCGATGTTCTTCGTCAACGGGTTCATCACGGGAAGCTGGGCGCCGCAGATTCCGGTCTTCCTCGCCCGGCTGGAGATCACCGAATCCACGCTCGGCCTGCTCATTCTCCTTTTCGGCGCGGGCGCGGTCAGCGCGATGGCGTGGGCCGGCCACCTGATCCCGAAATACGGATCGAAACGCGTGACCACGCTGTTCGCCGTCGCTTCCTGCTTCGGTCTGCCGCTCGTCGCCATGGCTCCGAACATCGCCACGTCGGCGATCGCCCTCTTCTTCCTGGGGGGCACGATCGGTGCGACGGACGTGTCAATGAACGCCAATGCCGTGACCGTAGAGCAGAAGCTGGGCCGCGCGGTCATGTCGTCCTCGCACGGCTTCTGGAGCCTTGGCGGCTTTTTCGGCGGCGGCCTGGGCGGCATCGTCATCCAGAATTTCGGCCATCTTTTCCACGCCGGGGCCGTATCCATCGTCGCCATGGCTATCGTGGCAGGCACGTTCCGCGGGATCGTCGCCGACCTCCCGATGGCCGAGGAGCATCGGAAGTTCTCGCTGCCGCGCTCGCCCGCCGTCTATATCATCGGCTTGATGGCGCTGCTGAGCATGAACTCCGAAGGTGCTGTTCTGGACTGGGGCGCGCTCTACCTGCGGCAGGAACTGGGGAGCGACATCGCGACCGCCGGCTTTGCGTTCGGCGCATTCGCCGGCGCCATGGCGCTGATGCGTTTCGCAGGTGACGGCGTGCGCAACCGGCTCGGCGCCGTCACGACCTTCCGCATTTCGGGCCTCGTGGCCGTCGCCGGCATGCTCGTCGCGGGCCTTGCAAACTCGCCCATCGTTGCCATAGCGGCCTTTTCGATCAGCGGGCTCGGCATCGCCAACATGGTGCCGATCCTGTTTTCCGCGGCCGGCAACCAGCCCGGCATCAGCCCCGGCGCGGGAATGAGCGTGGTCACCACCATGGGTTATTCCGGCATACTGGTCGCACCTTCGGTCATCGGCTTCGTCGGCGAGCGAACCGGCTTCTCGCCGGTCTACATCGCGATAGCCGCGCTGCTGTTCATGGTCGTGCTGGCGGCCGGAATGACAAGGGCGGCCGACCCCGATCAACGATAGGAGCGGGATTCTCCGCCCCTATCCTTTCGCCTCATCGCGTCGAATCAGAATCCTCCGCTCATCATATCCTGCCCATCAGAAGCAGGATCAGCAGGATGACGAGAATGACGCCGGCTATGCCCGACGGCCCATATCCCCATGACCGGGAATGCGGCCAGGCAGGGATCGCGCCCAGAAGGATGAGAATGAGGATTATGATCAGGATGGTCGTCAAGGTCATGTCGTGCCCTCTGCCTGTGATGTAGCTGGATCACAACGTGACAGGGGCGCGCTTGTTCCCCGGCATCACCGGAGACGGTCATTGTCCTTTGCGGCAGGCAGGAGCAATCGCTACTCGGCGGCCTTCGGCAACAAACCGCCGGCAGCTTCCTTTGCGGGCTCGGAAGGCCTCGCCTCTCCGGCCGCGCCGCGGCGGAAAAGCCAGCGGAACCATCTGCCCCGCGCGCCCTTTTGATGAACGTCGCGCGTGAAGACCATCAGCATGGAAGGCGTCACGATCAGCGTCAGCACCGTTGCGAAGGAAAGGCCGAAGACGATCGCCGACGAAAGCGCGATCCACCATTGCGTCGACGGCGCGTTGATCGTTGTCTCATGGTGGAAAAGCTCCAGCCCGAGACCGAAGGCGATAGGCAAGACGCCGAATATGGCCGACAGCGCCGTCAGCACGACCGGACGGGCGCGTTCCCGGCAGGTCTGGAGCACGGCGTCCATCTTCGTCCAGCCCTCGTCGCGCAGCCGGTCGTAGGTGTCGATCAGCACGATATTGTTGTTAACCACCACGCCGGCCAGCGCGATGATGCCGATGCCGGACATGACGATGACGAAAGCCTGCCCGGTGAGCATCATGCCAAGCAGAGCGCCGATCGTCGCCATGATGACGCAGGACAGGACGAGGAACACGCTGGTGAACTTGTTGAACTGCGCCAGCAGCACCAGGAAGATCAGGAAGATGGCCGCGCCGAAGGCGTTGCCGAGGAAGGCGCTGGCTTCCTCGCTGTCCTCATTGGAGCCCGCCAGCTTCCAGGTGAAGCCGTCGGGGAGCTTCATGTCCGCGACGACACTGCTGACCTCGCCCTGCACCGCCGCTACCTGATAGCCGGAAGCGACGTTGCCCTGGATGGTGATGGTCCGCTTCCCGTCGATGCGGTTAAGGATGCCGACCGTCTTCTCGGGCTTGCGCGAAACGAAGTTGGAAATCGGCACGGATCCCTGCGCCGTCTCGATACGAAGCTGGTCGAGCGTCGCCAGCGTGCGGCGGTCCTCCGGCAGGCGCAGCCTGATATCCACCGCGTCGTCCGCGCCGGCGGGCCGGTAGTCGGTCAGCTTGAGGCCCGTTGTGACCAGCTGCACCACCGTTCCGACGGCCAAGGGACTGACACCGAACTGAGCGGCCTTCGAGCGATCGATCTCGAGAGACCAGTCAACGCCCGGAGGCGGCAGGCCGTCGGATATGTCGATCACGCCCGGCACCTTCGCGACCGCCGCGGCAACCTCCGCGGCCTTCTCGTTGAGGCCCGTCGGGTCGACGGCGGAAAGCTGGACCTGGATCGGCTTGCCTGTGGGCGGGCCCGCATCCGGCACGCGCACCTCGACATCGACGCCGGGTATGCCGGCCATCGCTACGCGCAGTTCGTCCAGAATCTCGTGCGCCGGCTTGCGCTGACGCCAGTCGACGAATTCGTACTGGATCACGCCGACGACGTCCTCGGGAATCTCTGCTCCGCCGCCGCGTGTCTTTCCGGCGCGCGTATAGACTGAGGTGATGCCGGGCCAGCCGAGGATGCGCTTCTCCGCCTCGCGCGTCGCCATGTCCATCTCGGCCAGCGAGAGGTTGCCGCGCGCATGCACATAGAGCAGCCCGTAGTCGGGCTCGACATTGGGGAAGAACTCGACGCCCGCGCCGAACTTCGAATAAGCGACCGGCACCGCGACGAGCAGCGCGACGGTCAGCACCAGGACGGTCTTGGGATAGGCGACCGCACGCTTCACGATCGCCATGTAGACGCCGTCCTTGTGCTCCTCCTCGGCGTGCTCGGGCGGCTTGGCGAAAATCGCCCCGATCGTCGGCGCGAAGATCAGCGCATAGGCCATCGACGCCGCCAGCGTCACGATGAGCGTGATCGGCAGATATTTCATGAAGTCGCCGATGATGCCCGGCCAGAACAGCAGCGGCGAGAAGGCCGCTATGCGCGTCATCGTGGCGGCGATGACCGGCCCCGCCATGCGCTTGGCGGCAAGCTCGAACGCCTGTTCCTTGGGCATGCCCTCCGACATGCGGCGCTCGGCGAATTCCGTAACGATGATGGCGTCGTCGACCAGCATGCCGACCGCCAGGATCAGGCTGAACAGCACGATCATGTTGATGGTGTAGCCCATCATGGCCAGCGCCAGTATGCCCATCAGGAAGGAGGATGGGATGGCGAGCCCGATCAGCAGCGACGCCCGCCCCGACAGCGCGTAGAGGATGACGATGAAGACCAGGACGACGGCGATGATCACATGGTTCTGCAGGTCGTTCAGCAGCGTGTTGACGAAGACGGACTTGTCCTGCGTGTAGGTGACTTCCATGCCCTCGGGCGCCGACTTGACGAAAGCGTCCGCAACGGCCTTGGCGCCGTCGATCGTCTCGACGATGTTGGCGCCGATGCGCTTCTTCACCTCGATTGCGATGGCGGGCTTGCCGTTCAGTCGCGTGATCGTCTCCGCGTCCTTGAAGGTCGAGCGCACGGTGGCGATGTCCTGCACGCGCACCACCGCGTTCGGTCCCGCCACCACCGGAAGGTTCGCGACGTCCTGCGGCGTCTCGATCAGCGCCGGGACCCGCACCGCGTATTTGCCCTCGCTGCCCTCGATCGCGCCGGCCGCGACCAGGCTGTTCGACTGGCCCACGCCCTGTATGATCTGGTCGAGCTTGAGCCCGTAGGAAGACAGCTTGACCGGGTCGATGATCGCCTCGACCTGCTCGTCGCGCGAACCCTGGATCACGCCCTCGAGGACGCCGGGAACCTCCTCGATCCGGTCGCGCAGCTCCTTGGCCGCCGCCGTGAGCGAACGCTCGGGGATGTTGCCTGACAACGTGACGACGAGAACCGGGAATTCCGAGATGTTGACCTCGTTGACCGTAGGCTCCTCGACGCCCGCCGGCAGGTCGCGCTTGGCGTCCTGCACCTTGTTGCGGGTGTCTATGAGGGCGTCGCTGAGGTCGGTGGAAGGGTCGAACTCGACCAGAACGTAGCCGCCGCCCTCATAGGCGGCCGACTTCATCTCCTTGAGCCCCTTGAGGTTCTTGAGCTGCGACTCGACCGGTCGCAGCAGCAGCCGCTCGGAATCCTCCGGCGATATGCCCTGGTAGATCAGGCTCACATACATGACCGGTATGGCGACGTCCGGTTCCGCTTCCTTCGGCACGGCGCGATAGGCGAGCGCGCCGGCGATCACCAGGAACGCCAGGATGGACAGCGTCAACCGCGCATTGCGTATCGCTATCTTGACGATATCCATGATGGAACTTTCCGGATTTCTGGGCTCAGGTTCCGTTGGCCGTATCGCCGAGCAGCTTCTTGAGGGTCGACGTATCCGCCACGACCACCTTGACCTTGTCGCCTTCGCTGACGAGGTCCTGTCCGGCGACGATGACGCGCGCATCCGCCGGTATTCCCGCAAGGACAAGCCCCTTGGGCGTGTCGTCGACGAGGTCGATGGGGAAGAATACGACAGTATCGTTCCCGTCGACGGCGCGGATGCCGAGATCGCCCTGCACGCTCAGCGTCACGACCGAGCGCGGCAGAACGACCGAATCCGTCTTGTCGGCAAGAAGCGTGATCTCTGCGGTCATACCGGCCGGAATCTTGTGATCCGGGTTCGGCACGGCGATCTCGACGGGGAAGGTACGGGTCATGCTCGAAGCGTCGCGGCTGATATAGCGAACTGTGCCTTGCACCGTCTCGCCGTTGACGAGCCGCACATCGGCCTTGTCGCCTACCTTGATATACCGAAGGTCGCGTTCGCCGACCTCGCCCTTCGCGACGATGGGATCGAGCGCGATCAACGTCGCCACTTCGGTACGCTCGCCGACCGAGCTTCCCAGTTCCACATCGACCTTGTCGATCAGACCGTTGAAAGGAGCGCGCACCTGAATTCGATCCAGCACGGCTTCGGCGGCGTGAAGGGCCGATTTGGCCGAGGCGAGCGCCGAATAGGCGTTGTCGAGCTGGAGCTTCGGCAGGTTGCCGGCCTTCTGAAGGCGCTCGGCAGCCTCCCATTCGGCCTGCCGCTGGCTCAGGACGGCCTTGGCCATGTCGACGGCCGCGAATTTCTCCTCGGCATCGAGCGTCAGCACCTCGTCGCCGGCGCGAACAGTATCGCCCTTCTGGACTGGCAATTTCGCAATGATGCCGGCCGCGCGCGTCGCCAACACCGCCCGCTTGTCGGCCTGGGTCTGGCCGGAAATGCGGATCGCGCGCGCATGCATGACGCGCGGCGGCGTGATCACGGCAACGGTCCGGACCGGTGCAGGCTGCTGTACGCTTTCGCCCGGTGCGTCAGGCGCCTCGCCCTGGGCGCTGCCCACGGACGAAAACTCGCCCGTCGTGACCCAGGCGGCAACGCCGATCAGCACCGCGACGGCGGCCACCTTGTGAAATCTGTACTTAGCCATGTTCACTCGTCCGCTGGCCGCAGATCCCCCGGGAACTGCGCGTTCTCGATATGGGCCTCGACTACACCGGGTTCAAACTTTTTCCGTCGACCCTACGTCGGGCAGACGCTTGGGAGGCGAACTCTTACATCAAGTCGCCGGGATGAAACAGCCACAAAAAATCACATGGCGACCCATCCTGACACGCGCCTTCATACGGCATCGTGAGATTCCACAGCGCCGTTTTCCGGCGGACATATATCGGCGCGGAGCGCCAGAACGGACGTTCCGACGCCTCTGTCAGATATGAAGCGGCTTGAAGAAAGCCGAGAGCGCTGCCTCCTTGACCGCTTCCGACATCGTCGGATGGGGATGGCAGGTCCGAGCCAGATCTTCGGCCGAGCCTCCGAACTCCATCAGAACGGTTACCTCCTGGATGAGTTCCCCCGCACCGAAGCCGACGATATGCGCGCCTAGCACCCGGTCGGTGGCCTTGTCGGCCAGTATCTTGACGAAACCGTCCGTGTGCAGCATCGCCCGCGCGCGGCCGTTGGCGGTGAACGGAAACTTGCCCGTCCTGTACTCCACGCCCGCCGCCTTGAGCTCCTCCTCGGTCTTGCCGACCGAGGCGATTTCCGGGCTGGTGTAGACCACGCTCGGAATGATGCCGTAGTTGACGTGTCCTGCCTGTCCCGCCAGGTTTTCAGCCAGCGCCACGCCTTCTTCCTCCGCCTTGTGGGCCAACATCGGGCCGGCAATCACGTCGCCGATCGCATAGATGCCAGGCACGTTGGTCTGGAAATGGCCATCGGTTTTCACCCGTCCGCGCTCGTCCAGCGCGACCCCGGCCTCCGCCAGTCCGAGCTGGTCCGTATAAGGCCTGCGTCCGGTGGCGATCAGCACCGCATCCGCCTCGATCGTCTCCGCAGCACCGCCCTTGACCGGCTCGAAGGTGACGGATGCACCCTTCTTGCCTTTCTTGACGCCCGTGACCTTCGAGCCGAGCCTGAATTCGAAGCCCTGCTTGGCGAGCATGCGCTGGAATTGCTTGGCAACCTCGCCGTCCATACCGCCCAAGATCGTGTCGAGATATTCGACGACCGTTACCTTCGCGCCCAGACGCGCCCAGACGGAACCGAGCTCCAGCCCGATCACGCCGCCGCCGACCACGATGAGGCGGCCGGGCACTTTTTCGAGGGACAGCGTGCCAGTGGAGGAAACGATGACCTTCTCGTCTATGTCGACCTTGACGCCGGGAATGCCGGCAACATCCGAGCCGGTGGCGATGACGATGTTCTTCGTTTCGACTTCCTCGGTCTTGCCATCCTCGCCCGTGACCGCGACCTTGCCCGAGGCAAGCACCCTGCCCGTGCCCTTCAGCCAGTCGATCTTGTTCTTCTTGAACAGAAAGGCGACGCCGCTGACATTTGCGGCCACCGTTGCGTCCTTGTGGGCCATCATCTTCTTGAGGTTCAGCTTGGGCGAGACCTCGACGCCGAGCTGGTCGAAGGAATGGCCCGCCTCTGCGAACATCTCGGAAGCGTGCAACAGCGCCTTGGACGGGATGCAGCCGATGTTCAGGCATGTTCCGCCGAGTGTCGGGTTCTTCTCGACCACGGCGGTCTTCAGCCCGAGCTGCGCCGCCTTGATGGCGCAGACATATCCGCCCGGTCCCGATCCGATGACGACGACATCATAAGCCATTTGTCCAAACCTCTTTCTTCAACGGACGGCAGACACGCCGGCCCTTCGCTATCCTAGTTGACGGCGGTGTCAATGCCACCGCCCGATGGTCATTCCTGGCAGCCGTTCAATGTGAAGACATCCCGTGGCGTTTTCGAGAATCCGCTCTCGCCATAGGCCGGCGACAGCAGAAGCGACGGCCCGAGCGCCGGGAAGACCAATGTTTGCGGTGCAGGCTGCCCGCGTTCCGGGAGCAGATCGATATTGCCCTTGTCGTCGGCGGTGTAGATGACGCCTTCCCACATAGTGCAGGCTTCGAGCTCGTCTCCCGTCGCGTCGCCTTCCGGGCATTTGTAGGTCAGCGTGCCCCATGGCCTCGGCTCACGGTCCAGCCATTGCACCCGGCCGTCGAGCACGACGTCATTGTCGAGCAGCACCCGGAAGCTATTGCTTACCGTCGCTCCAGGCATCGCGGGCACGAAGTTGAGCCCCGCTTCGCCACGCACCGCGCCATAGGTCGCAAGCTCGATGGGGCATGCGGCGAGGGCCGGCGCAGCCATGGAGGCAAGCAGGCCGGCCAGACATGTGCAAAATGCGCTGGACATGCTCAGGAGATCAGCCTGGCGAGCATCAGGACAAGGCCGAACAGCGAAACCATCCACACCAGCGAACGGACGACGGGAATGCCCGACGCGTAGACGGGGACATACACCACCCTTGCCGCAAGCCAGATCCATGCGCCCGTCTCGGCCAGCCCGCCGGTCCGGCCCGTCACCACCAGCGCGACGACGATGGCGATGAACGCGGGATAGGTCTCAAGAAGATTCCTGAGCGCCCGGGCGAGGCGGCCAGCGAGAACGTTCCTGGAAGTCCGTCCCTCGTCGCGCGAGCCGAGCAGATAGGAAGGGCCTAGATCGTAGGATGCCGTTGCCTGCAGGACGACCTGCACGAGAAGGAGCACGGCGCTCCATCCCAGCACCTGGATTTCCGCAGATGTGGCTGCGATTTCCATGGCATCACCTTTCATGGCCCGCTGATATAGGCTCCCGGAGATCCTCCGCGGCAATCAGAGATCCAGCACGAGCCGTTCCGGATCCTCCAGGCTTTCCTTGACGCGCACGAGGAACGTCACGGCTTCCTTGCCGTCGACGATACGGTGGTCATAGGAAAGCGCCAGATACATCATCGGGCGGATGACAACCTGGCCGCCGACCACGACCGGACGGTCCTGAATCTTGTGCATGCCGAGAATGCCGGACTGCGGCGCATTGAGTATAGGTGTCGACATCAGCGAACCGTAGACACCGCCGTTCGAGATGGTGAAGGTGCCGCCCTGCATATCGGCGACCGACAGTTTGCCGTCTCGCGCAGCAAGGCCGAGCCGGCCGATCTCCAACTCGATCTCTGCGATGGACATCTGGTCGGCATCGCGCACCACCGGCACGACGAGGCCCTTTTCCGTGCCGACCGCCACGCCGATATGGGCGGAGTTCTTGTAGACGATGTCGGTGCCGTCGATCTCGGCATTGACCGCCGGGATCTCCTTCAGCGCATGGGTCACGGCCTTGGTGAAGAAGCCCATGAAGCCCAGCTTCACGCCGTGCTTCTTCTCGAACACGTCCTTGTACTTCGCGCGCAGGTCCATGATGCCCTTCATGTCCACCTCGTTGAAGGTGGTAAGCATGGCGGCCGTCGACTGTGCTTCCTTGAGGCGGCGCGCGATGGTCTGGCGCAGCTTGGTCATGCGCACGCGCTCCTCGCGCGGGGCATCGTCACCGGCGGAAGGCGCGCGCGGGGCCTTCGATGCTTCGGCGACCTTCGGCGTCTCCGCCGGCTGCGACGCTGCGCCCCTGGCGATCGCCCCCAGGACATCGCCCTTCAGCACCTGCCCGCGCCTGCCCGACCCGGAAACCTGGTCGACGGACATGTTGTTTTCTGCAAGCAGCTTGGCGGCGGAAGGCGCAGGCGGCGTCCTGCGCTCCTCGACCGGGCCTTCCCCGGCGATAGCGGCCGTCTTCCTCGAAGCTTCCTTCACGGTGTCGGCGCCCGATGCGCCTGCGGCCTGGGCCACGGCTTCCGCCTTTGCCGGCGCTTCCTTCGCGGCTACCGCGCCAGCAGCGGAAATCTTGCCGAGCAGCGCGCCGAGACCGACCGTGTCGCCTTCATTGGCCGCGATCTCGGCAAGCGTGCCGCCGGCGGGCGCCGGCACTTCGATCGTGACCTTGTCGGTTTCCAGCTCGACGATCGGCTCGTCGGCCTTGATCGTCTCGCCGACCTTCCTGAACCATTTCCCGACGGTCGCCTCCGTCACGGATTCGCCGAGCGTGGGAACGCGGATTTCGGTAGCCATGTTTTTGCCTGCCTGTCCGTTCTTGCCTTGGTTGTTATTGACCCAGCGCGTCTTCGAGGAACGCGGCGAGTTGCGCCAGATGTTTCGACATCAATCCGGTCGCCGGTGAGGCCGACGCGGGACGTCCCGTATAACGCACCCGTTGGTGCTTTGCGTCTATATGGGCCAGCACCCATTCCAGATAGGGATCGATGAACGACCAGGCCCCCATGTTCTTAGGTTCCTCCTGACACCAGACCATCTCCGCGTTGCGGAATCGCGACAGTTCGGTGATCAGCGCCTTTGCCGGGAACGGATAGAGCTGTTCGACACGCAGCAGGTAGATGTCGTTGATACCGCGCTTCTCGCGCTCCTCGTAGAGGTCGTAGTAAACCTTGCCCGAGCACAGCACCACGCGGCGGATCTTGGAATCCTTGACCAGCTTGATGGGCTGGTCGTCGAGATACTGCGCGTCGTCCCACAGCAGCCGGTGGAAGGTCGATTCGCCCGAAAGCTCGGCCAGCGTCGACACCGCGCGCTTGTGGCGCAGCAGCGACTTAGGCGTCATCAGGATAAGCGGCTTACGGAAGTCGCGCTTCATTTGCCGGCGCAATATATGGAAATAGTTGGCCGGCGTGGTGCAGTAGGCGACCTGCATGTTGTCTTCCGCGCAAAGCTGAAGGAAGCGCTCGAGACGGGCCGACGAATGCTCCGGCCCCTGTCCCTCGTAGCCATGCGGCAGAAGGCACACCAGGCCCGACATGCGTAGCCATTTGCGTTCACCCGACGAGATGAACTGGTCGAACACGACCTGCGCACCGTTGGCGAAGTCGCCGAACTGGGCTTCCCACAGCGTCAGCGCGTTGGGCGCGGAAAGCGAATAGCCATATTCGAAACCGAGCACCGCCTCCTCGGACAGCATCGAGTTGATGACCTCATAGCCGGCCTGCGCCGCCGAGAGGTTGTTCAGCGGAATGTAGCGGCTCTCGTCGCGCTGGTCGTAGAGCACCGAATGGCGCTGAGAGAAGGTGCCGCGCTCGGAATCCTGGCCGGAAAGACGAACGGGATTGCCCTCGAGCACGATCGAGCCGAAGGCAAGCGCCTCGGCGGTAGACCAGTCGATCCCTTCGCCCGTATCTATCATGGCGCGGCGCGCCTGGAGGAAACGGCCGATCGTCCGGTGCGCCTCGAAATCCTTCGGAATCTCGGTCAGCTTGCGGCCGATCTCCTTCAGCGTCTTCACGGGCACGGCGGTCTTGCCGCGGCGCAGTTCGTCCTGGTTGTCCGCAGCCCGCAGCCCCGTCCACGCGCCGTCCAGCCAGTCGGCCTTGTCGGGCTTGTAGGACTGCCCGGCCTCCCACTCGGTCTCGAGCGTGGCGCGCCAGTCGGCACGCATCTTCTCGATTTCTTCCGCTGCGACGTGACCTTCCGCGATCAGACGTTCCGCATAGAGGGCGGCCGTCGTCTTGTGCGTGCGGATCTCGCGATACATGATCGGCTGGGTGAAGGCCGGTTCGTCGCCTTCATTGTGGCCGAAGCGGCGATAGCAGAGCATGTCCACGACCACCGGCTTGTGGAACTTCATGCGGAACTCGGTCGCCACCTTGGCCGCGAAGACCACCGCCTCGGGATCGTCGCCGTTGACGTGGAAGATCGGCGCCTCGATCATCTTGGCGACGTCCGACGGATAGGGCGACGAACGCGAGAAGCGCGGATTGGTTGTGAAGCCGATCTGGTTGTTGATGATGAAGTGTACGGTGCCAGCGACGCGGTGCCCGCGCAGGCCCGACAGGCCCAGTATCTCCGCTATGACGCCCTGGCCGGCGAAAGCGGCGTCGCCATGCAGCAGAAGCGGCAACACCTTCGCCCGCTCCTCGAGCGGCACGATCTCCTCGCGGGTGCGCCCGAACAGCAGGTCCTGCTTGGCGCGCGCCTTGCCCATGACGACCGGGTCGACGATCTCCAGGTGCGAGGGGTTGGCCGTCAGCGACAGGTGCACCTTGTTGCCGTCGAACTCGCGGTCCGACGAGGCGCCGAGATGGTATTTCACGTCGCCCGAGCCTTCGACGTCGTCCGGCGCGTATGAGCCGCCCTTGAACTCGTGGAAGATGGCGCGGTGCGGCTTGCCCATGACCTGGCTGAGCACGTTCAGGCGGCCGCGATGGGCCATGCCGAGCACGATCTCCTGGAGGCCGAGCGAGCCGCCGCGCTTGATGATCTGCTCCAGCGCCGGAATAAGCGATTCGCCGCCGTCGAGACCGAAGCGCTTGGTGCCCTTGTACTTGACGTCGATGAACTGCTCGAAGCCCTCGGCCGCGATGAGCTTGGACAGGATCGCCTTCTTGCCTTCGGCGGTGAAGGTGATCTCCTTGTCCTTGCCTTCGATGCGCTCCTGGATCCAGGCCTTCTCCTCCGGATCGGACATGTGCATGAACTCGACGCCGAGCGTGGAGCAATAGGTGCGGGTCAGTATGTCGACCATCTCCGGAATGGTCGCGTATTCGAGGCCGAGGACGCCGTCGATGAAAATCTTGCGGGTATAGTCCGCCTCGGTGAAGCCGTAGGAAAGAGGCGACAGCTCGTCATGGTCGTCCAGCGGCTTGGCGATGCCGAGCGGATCGAGATTGGCATGGAGATGGCCACGCATGCGGAAGGCGCGGATCATCATGATGGCGCGCACGGAATCGCGTGTCGCCCGGTGCACGTCGCCGTCGGAAGCCGCAGCGCCGGACGGCCCTTCGGCGAGCTTCTGCTTGACCTTCTTTTCCAGATGCTTCTCGACCAGCCCCCAGTTGCCGTCGAGCGCCGAGACCATCTCGCCATTCGCATGAAGCGGCCAGGACGGCCGCGCCCAGGACGCGCCCTTGGCATTCTTGCGGACGTCGATGGCGTCGTCCTTAAGCGCGGTGAAGAACTCCTGCCACTGCGGATCGACCGACTGCGGGTCTTGTTCCCAGGCGGCCTGCAGCTGCTCCAGATAGTCGGCATTGCCGCCATAGAGGAACGAGGTCACCGAGAACTCGTCGTTGGCCTGATCTTGTCGCACCATCTTTCACCTCGGAGCTTCCGCCCCGTCCTCTCAGGGGTGAACGTTCGATGGTGAATGGCCTCAGTCGTTTCTTCCATTCACCATCGGCTATCCACCAGTCACTCAGCCCTTGATCGCCTCGACAAGGGTCTTGCCGAGCCGTGCCGGCGAAGGCGAGACGCGGATGCCCGCCGCCTCCATCGCCGCGATCTTGTCCTCCGCCCCGCCCTTGCCTCCGGAGATGACCGCGCCGGCATGGCCCATGGTCCGGCCGGGAGGCGCGGTACGCCCGGCGATGAAGCCGGCCATCGGCTTTTTCCTGCCGCGCTTTGCCTCGTCGATGAGGAACTGCGCCGCGTCTTCTTCCGCCGATCCGCCGATCTCGCCGATCATGATGATGGACTTCGTCTCGTCATCGGCGAGGAACATCTCGAGCATGTCGATGAACTCCGTGCCCTTGACCGGGTCGCCGCCGATGCCCACGGCGGTGGACTGGCCGAGTCCTTCGTTCGTCGTCTGGAACACTGCCTCATAGGTAAGCGTTCCCGAGCGCGAAACAACGCCCACGGACCCCTTGCGGAAGATGTTGCCGGGCATGATGCCGATCTTGCACTCATCGGGCGTGACGATGCCGGGGCAGTTCGGGCCGATCAGCCGCGACGACGAGCGGTCGAGGCGCGCCTTCACCTTGACCATGTCCATCACCGGGATACCTTCGGTGATGCATACGATGAGCGGAATCTCGGCCTCGATCGCCTCGATGATGGCCGCCGCCGCGCCTGCCGGCGGCACGTAGACCACGGAAGCGTTGGCGCCGGTCTTTTCCTTGCCTTCGGCTACGCTGGCGAAGATCGGTAGCGTCTCGCCCTTGCCGCCTTCCCACGTCTCGCCACCCTTTTTGGGATGGATGCCGCCGACCATCTTGGTGCCGTGATAGGCGAGCGCCTGCTCGGTGTGGAAGGTGCCGGTCTTGCCGGTCAGCCCCTGCACGAGGATCTTGGTGTTCCTGTCGATGAGAATGGACATCCGGGCTTATCCCTTCACCGCGGCAACGATTTTCTTGGCGGCATCGTCGAGGTCGTCGGCCGAAATGACGTTGAGGCCGCTCTCGTTGATGATCTTCTTGCCCAGTTCGACATTGGTGCCCTCGAGCCGCACGACCAGCGGAACCTTGAGACCCACTTCCTTCACCGCGGCGACCACGCCCTCAGCGATGACGTCGCATTTCATGATGCCGCCGAAGATGTTGATGAGGATGCCCTTCACGGCCGGATCGGCAGTGATGATCTTGAAGGCCGCCGTGACCTTTGCCTTCGACGCCCCGCCGCCGACGTCGAGGAAGTTGGCGGGTTCCGCTCCGTAGAGCTTGATGATGTCCATCGTTGCCATGGCAAGGCCGGCGCCGTTGACCATGCAGCCGATATTACCGTCGAGCGCGACATAGGCGAGGTCGTATTTCGACGCCTCGATCTCCTTCTCGTCCTCCTCGGTCGTGTCGCGCAGTTCGACAACGTCGGGATGACGGAAGAGCGCATTGTTATCGAACGACACCTTTGCATCGAGCACCCGCAGGTGGCCATCCTTCAGAACGATCAGCGGGTTGATCTCCAGAAGGCTCATGTCCTTCTCGGTAAAGGCCTTGTAGAGGATCGGGAACAGGCTGTTGCCGTCGCTCGCTGCATCGCCGTCGAGCTTGAGCGCCGCGTTCAGCGCCTTGAGATCTTCAGCCGTGACGCCCTTTTCCGGATCGATCGCAACGGTGACGATCTTTTCCGGCATGTCGTGCGCGACCTGCTCGATATCCATGCCGCCTTCCGTCGAAACAACGAAGGCGACCCGGCCGACAGTGCGGTCGACCAGGATCGAGAGGTAGAGTTCGCGTTCGATGTCGGCGCCGTCCTCTATGTAGAGGCGGTTGACCTGCTTGCCGGCCGGTCCGGTCTGCTTGGTCACCAGCGTGTTGCCCAGCATCTCGCGCACATTGGCGACGACATCCTCGACCGACTTGGCAAGACGCACGCCACCCTTGGCGTCGGGAGCGAGCTCCTTGAACTTGCCCTTGCCGCGGCCACCCGCATGGATCTGGCTTTTCACCACATAGAGCGGGCCGGGCAGGTTGCGCGCCGCAGCTTCGGCTTCGCTCGCGTCGAGCACGGCAACGCCCTCTGCCACCGGTGCGCCATACGACTTCAGCAGCGCCTTGCCTTGATATTCATGGATATTCATGATGGCCCCCTCACTTCTTGGCGAGGTTCGGCGCGATCTTCACGCAGGCCTCGCACAGCGTTTGCACGGCCTCGACCGACTTCTCGAACATCTTCTGCTCGGCCTTGTTGAGATCGATCTCGATGACGCGCTCGACGCCGCCGGCGCCGATCACGGTCGGCACGCCGACATAGAGGTTCTTGACGCCATACTGGCCGGAAAGATGGGCGGCGCATGGCAGGACGCGCTTCTTGTCGAGGAGATAGGCCTCGGCCATCTGTATCGCCGACGCAGCGGGCGCGTAATAGGCGGAACCGGTCTTCAGCAGGCCGACGATCTCCGCGCCGCCGTCGCGCGTGCGCTGGACGATCTGGTCGAGGTTCTCCTTGGAGGTCCAGCCCATCTTGACGAGATCGGGCAGGGGGATGCCGGCAACCGTCGAATAGCGCGTCAGCGGCACCATCGTGTCGCCATGTCCGCCGAGCACGAAGGCCGTGACGTCCTCGACCGAGACCTTGAATTCCTCGGAGAGGAAGTAGCGGAAGCGTGCCGAGTCGAGCACGCCGGCCATGCCGACCACATGGGTCTTGGGCAGGCCGGAGAACTTCTGCAGCGCCCAGACCATGGCGTCCAGCGGATTGGTGATGCAGATGACGAACGCCTTGGGCGCATATTTGCGGATGCCGGCGCCAACCTGCTCCATGACCTTGAGGTTGATGCCGATCAGGTCGTCGCGGCTCATGCCGGGCTTGCGCGGAACGCCCGCCGTCACGATGCAGACATCGGCGCCCTCGATGCCGGCATAGTCGTTGATGCCGACATAGCGGGCGTCGAAGCCCTCGACCGGCGAGGACTGCGCGATGTCGAGGCCCTTGCCCTGCGGGATGCCTTCCGCGATATCGAAAAGGACCACGTCGCCGAGATTCTTCAGGCCGATCAGATGGGCGAGCGTACCGCCGATCATGCCGGAGCCGATAAGGGCAATCTTGTTGCGTGCCATGTGAGGAGTTTTTCCCTTAATCCGTCAGGGCTGCAGGGCCCGTGCGACGTGTGAGCCAGAGAGAAAGCGGCGATGATGCCAGAATTTGCGGGCCCGCAATACCTCCGGCCATTGTAAAACTCAAACGATTAATTTGAACCCAATATTTTCAATCGGTTAGATTAATTGGTATTTACGTAAACGTAAAAGATTTTTTACTTTCCTGCCACAGTCCGATGGCTCATGAGCCGGCAAGCCTCCGGCCATGATCCTGTCATCCAGTCACCAGACAAAGCCCGGCTGCGGGTCAGGGCAAGGTGCCGGCCTGCCGGGGCGGGGCTGGCACGAGACGGATATCCATAGATTTGATCTGCTTATAGCGCTTGACCGCACGCGCATGGGGACGCCACTCATAGAGAAGCAGTTCGGCCGGATGCCAGAGGCAGACCCAGCCGGCGATGATGAAGCCCTCCCCGAGCAGCCGTCCAAGGAGCCTGTCGGCCAGCAGCTTCTCGAACAGCACCGAAATTGCCAAGCATATCGCCCAGCATACCAGCCCGATGCGCAGCGCCGTGAGCCCTGCCAGTCGGACCTCGCGCTTCTTCTGCGACGCAACCCCGATCTGGGCATCGCAATAGTCGGCTATCGCCGCGGTCAGGCGCTCCTCAAGCCCCGGCACGATCTCCGCGTCGGGCAGATGCACGGCAACCGTGCCGATATTCCTGTCGCGACGCGAGCGGGCATTCATCGCGTCAATCAGCCGGTTCACTCCCGACGCCCCGATATTCTCGCCGAGGAACGGATCGATCTGCGGATCCTGGAAGAAATGGTTGATGTCGTTCAGATACAGATCAAGGACCTCGGTCGAATGATCAGTCATAACGGTAAGTCCTTCCGTGCCGCCTCTTGGTCAGCCAATAATATGCTTTCTTCACGCGCTGTCCTGCGCGGGCAGACGCCGAACTCAGTCGAACCAGCCTGCTCCGACCACGATTTCCGTACAACAGATCAAACGGCGCGCGATCCTGTTTGTCGGAGCTTCAGCCAATTTTGAGTCCAGAAAAGCATTCGAATAAACCTGCCTTGCCCGCAATCTGGTTGCAGCTTCGGAAAGAAAGACGTGCTCCGCAAATTTCTCTCCGACCCTGTCGGTATAAGTGGCATCCAGCTGTTGCTTGACCGCGAAGCCGGTCATGTCGCTTGACATGGAGACGTCGAACATCTCCGGCGCGTTCAGCCAGCGGATGAAGGCGATGTACAGTTTTTGCTGGTGCCGCTCCTCGGCTGTCCGATTGAGCCAGATTCCCATCCAGCGCGGATCGGCATATGGCAGTCGGTAAGCCTGGTCCGACTCGGTGCGGCGAGGCTGGATACGCAACTCCTGGCGATATGCAAAATTGAGCTGGTCGTCGAAGGCGATGGCATCGGCAGGCAGCAAGGATTTCCCGGGGAGGAGATCCACGCCGCCGGCTATGTGCGCAAGTTTGATTGGATTGTTCTTCTCGAGAAACCGGTTCTTGGCAGCGTCCCATTTCGGGCTCTCAGGGACTTTTACGTGAGACCCGGATATCGTGCCGCCGACAAACCCGTGGAATTCAGCCCGGTTTGGAAACGCCCTTGCAATTTCCGTCGCCGCAGCGGTTCTGGACATGAATACGATGTCTTGCTCGCGATTGGCGTGACTATAGAAATCATCGAAGCGCCATGCGCCCGTCAGCGGGAACTGCACAAGCGGTATCCGCTTTGCAAGGGCACGAATACAGTCGGCATCATAGTTTCGTGTGAAGGTATAGGTCGTGGGGCTGATCCCGTTCCTGCGCAGATAGTGCAGGATCAGCCGGGAATCGAAACCGCCCGATACTCCCAGAACAATGTCGCGGCTTCCGACCGCCGCGATCTCGTCCTGGATCACTTCGTTCAGAACCTTGTCCATCGCCCCGAAGCGCTCGTCGGGCGTGGCCTTGTCCCATCCGGATTTGAAGATGTCGGGAGCCGCCTTCTTCGCCGCCACGAGACGCACCATTGCCTCGGTCGAACGACGATCATCCAGCACGAAACCGAACGACAGGAACTGCAGGAAGCGCTCGTCGCGACGAAGCCGGTCGTCGGCGATGAAATCCAGACCATCGTATGTCGACCCCGTTCGACCTACCGATTTCAGTTTGTTGAGCCATCTCGAAAGCGCTGACAAAGATCATCCTCGGCCGGATCGAAAGTACGCAAGCATCGTCACGGGTCGTATGCGGATGACCGTCAGGCCGAGCTCCATTGACCGGCCTTTTGGCGCAGCCACGGGAATTCCTGACTCGCAACAGAATAACGGAAAGGCCTTCAGATGCATCTGGCCTCCCAAGCCTTCCCCAAGGCTTGTTCTGACAATGAGGCTCGCAGCCGAGTATTGGCAAGCAAAAAGACGGGTTTATCGGAGGCACATGCACAAAGCACTTAACCCGTGAGACGGCTACTACAGGTGAACTTCCGCCGAATGGTGGAGCTGAGGGGGATCGAACCCCTGACCTCGTCATTGCGAACGACGCGCTCTCCCAGCTGAGCTACAGCCCCGTTCGGCGGATGGCGCATTTATCGGCCAGCTCTCCCGGCTGTCAAGCTGCTCGCGCTGTGCGGACCTTGACTCGCGCGCGACTTTGCAGTCTAAGGCACGGGAAATTCCGCGAAGAGTATGACTCCTAGCAAGCCGACCGGGACGCCATTTTGGCTTGAATCGATCCCGGAGGCCAACACCCGGCAGCGCGATGCGCCCCCGGGTGCTTTTTGGCTTTGCGCATTGCCTTGGATCGCCGCAGCGGACGCACTACCTCTCGGGTCAGACCGATCCGGGATTGAAGGAAGTAGAATGTTCGAGAGCCTGCAGGAACGCTCAAGAGGCGTGGAGGCCTGCGGGGCCGACAGGGATCAAAAGGGAACCAAGGCGTTTCTGCGCTTCGGTATGACGAATGTTTGAGTCGCTGCAGGAACGCCTCGGTTCCATATTGAACGGCCTGACCGGCCGCGGCGCACTGTCGGAAGCCGATGTCTCGGCCGCGCTGCGCGAGGTGCGGCGCGCGTTGATCGAGGCCGACGTCGCGCTCGAAGTCGTCCGCTCTTTCACCGACAAGGTGCGCGCCAAGGCCGTCGGCGCCGAGGTGCTGAAGTCGATCAAGCCCGGCCAGATGGTCGTCAAGATCGTCCATGACGAGTTGGTCGACATGCTCGGCTCGGACGGCGTGGCGATCGATCTCAACGCGCCTGCTCCCGTCGTGGTGATGATGGTCGGCCTGCAGGGCTCGGGCAAGACGACCACGACCGGCAAGATCGCAAGACGCCTGACCGACCGCCAGAACAAGAAGGTTCTGATGGCCTCGCTGGACACGCGCAGGCCGGCGGCGCAAGAGCAGTTGCGGCAGCTCGGCGAGCAGACCGGGGTGGCGACGCTTCCCGTCATCGCCGGCCAGTCGCCGGTCGACATCGCGCGGCGCTCCGTTCAGGCGGGCAAGCTCGGCGGCTATGACGTCGTCATCCTCGACACGGCCGGCCGCACCCATATCGACGAGCCGCTGATGGCGGAGATGGCGGAGATCAAGTCTGTTTCCGCGCCGCACGAGATCCTTCTGGTGGCGGATTCGCTGACCGGTCAGGACGCCGTCAACCTCGCGCGCAATTTCGACGAGCGCGTCGGCATCACTGGCCTGGTGCTGACCCGCATGGACGGCGACGGGCGCGGCGGTGCGGCCCTCTCCATGCGCGCTGTCACCGGCAAGCCGATCAAGCTCATCGGCACCGGCGAGAAGATGGATGCGCTGGAGGAATTCCATCCCCGGCGCATCGCGGACCGCATTCTCGGCATGGGCGACATCGTCAGCCTGGTCGAGAAGGCCGCCGAGTCGATCGACGCCGAAAAGGCGCGCGCCATGGCCGAGAAGATGGCCAAGGGCAAGTTCGACCTGAACGACCTCGCCGGCCAGATCGAGCAGATGTCGAAGCTCGGCGGAATGGGCGGCATCATGTCGATGATGCCCGGCATGGGCAAGATGAAGGACCAGCTCGCCAGCGCCGGTCTCGACGACAAGATGTTCAAGCGCCAGCTCGCCATCATCTCCTCGATGACCGGGGCCGAGCGGGCCAATCCCGATATTCTGAAACACAGCCGCAAGAAACGCATCGCCGCCGGTTCCGGCACGGACGCCGCCGAGATCAACAAGCTCCTGAAGATGCACCGCCAGATGGCAGACATGATGAAGGCCATGGGCGGCAAGGGCAAGGGCGGCGGGCTGATGCGCGGCATGATGGGCGGGCTCGCGAGCAAGATGGGGCTGGGCGGCATGGGCGGCATGCCTGACCTCTCTGGCATGGACCCCAAGCAGCTTGAGGCGTTGCAGAAACAGGCCGAGGGAGCCGGTCTCGGCAAGGGGATGCCAGGGGTAATGCCTGGTGGCCTCGGCGGCTTTCCCGGTGCGGGCGGCGGGCTTCCGGGCCTGCCCGGCGGCCTGAAGCTGCCCGGTCTCGGCGCGGGTGGTCTGCCGGGCCTCGGGAAGAAGAAGTGAGGACGACATGAGCGGGCAGGCAGACATTGCAGCCGTGCGCGAAAAGCTCGCCGCCTATCGCGCCTCGATCGACAATATCGATGCGGCGCTGATCCACATGCTGGCCGAGCGGTTCCGCTGCACCAAGGCGGTCGGCGTCCTCAAGGCCGAGCATGGGCTTCCGCCGGCCGATCCGGCGCGCGAGGCGCAGCAGATCGCGCGGCTGCGCAGGCTCGCCGACGACGCCCAGCTCGATCCCGATTTCGCGGAAAAATTCCTGAACTTCGTAGTCCGGGAAGTCATCCGCCACCACGAACAGATCGCCGCCGGGAACGGCGAGCTGAAGCCGCAAAGCTGAACAATCAACCTATCGACAGAATTCCAAGGAGCAAGAAATGTCGTTGAAAATCCGTCTGGCCCGAGCGGGCTCCAAGAAGCGTCCCTACTACCATGTCGTCATCGCCGACGTGCATTCGCCGCGCGACGGCCGGTTCATCGAGCAGGTCGGCTCGTGGAACCCGCTGCTGCCGAAGGACGCGGAGCGCGTGAAGATCGACGCTGATCGCGTTCGCCACTGGCTCGGCAACGGCGCGCTGCCGACCGATCGCGTCGCCCGTTTCCTCGACGAGGCCGGCATCACCAAGCGCGAGACGCGCAACAACCCGACCAAGGCGCTCCCCGGCAAAAAGGCGCAGGAACGAGCCGCCGCCCTCAAGAAAGCGCAGGAAGACGCCGCTGCGGCAATCGCCGCGGCCACTGCTTCCACCGAGGAAGCCGCTTCCTGATTTCAGGCTGGTTTCCAGGATGGAAAAAAGCGGGCGTTTTCGCCCGCTTTTTTATTCCGGCATCATCCAGGATGAAAATCCAGCGCGACGCCGTTGATGCAGTAGCGCAGATGGGTCGGCGGCGGGCCGTCCTCGAAGACGTGTCCGAGATGGCTGCCGCAGCGCGCGCAATGCACCTCGGTGCGGACCATGCCATGGCTGCGGTCGGTAGTGGTCTCGACCGAACCCGGCATGGGATCGTTGAAGCTCGGCCAGCCGGTGCCGCTCTCGAATTTCAGCGTCGATTCGAACAGCGGCTGGTCGCAGCCGGCGCAGGTGAAGGTACCGGCGCGCTTTTCATGGAGAAGCGCGCAACTGCCCGGCCGCTCCGTGCCGTGGTTGCGCATTACCTGATATTGCTCGGGCGTCAGCAGGGCACGCCATTCTGCATCCGTGCGGGTTACGGGAAAAGCCTTCGCGTCCATGAGCGCATCTTCCATCCGGTTAAAATCCTTGGCCTCAATATAGGGCCGCGCCGGATGGCTGCAAAGGGAACGACGGAACTCAAGCCGCCGAGCGGCTCTCCGCGATAACGCCCACGATGTCGTCCACCACCCGCCGGACCAGAACGGGGTCGTCGCCTTCAGCCATGACGCGGATCAGCGGCTCGGTGCCTGACGGGCGTATCACCAGCCTGCCGGACGCGCCGAGCCGGTCCTGCGCCTCGGCAATCGCGGCCTTGACCGGCGCTTCCTCAAGCGGGCGGCCGCCGCTGAAACGGACATTCTTGAGAAGCTGCGGCACGGGCTCGAATTTCTTGGCAACCTCGCTGACGGGCTTGTTCTGCCGCTTGATGCAGGCCAGGACCTGGAGCGCGGAGACCAGCCCGTCGCCTGTGGTCGAAAAGTCCGAAAGAACGATATGGCCGGACTGCTCGCCACCGACATTCAGCCCATGCGCACGCATATGCTCGACTACATAGCGGTCGCCGACCTTGGTCCGGTGAAGCACCAGGCCAAGCCCGGAAAGGAAACGCTCCAGCCCGAGGTTGGACATGACGGTCGCAACCACGCCGCCGCCCGAAAGCCGGCCGGACTGGTGCCAGGACTCGGCGACCAGTCCCATGATCTGGTCGCCGTCGACGACATCACCGTTCTCGTCCACGATGACGACGCGATCGGCGTCGCCGTCCAGCGCAATGCCGATGTCGGCGCGCACCTCATGAACCTTCTTGGCAAGGCCCGCGGGATGGGTCGAGCCGCACTCCCGGTTGATGTTGAAGCCGTCCGGCTCGACATTGATCGGGAACACCTCCGCGCCGAGCTCCCAAAGCGCTTCAGGCGCGACCTTGTAGGCGGCGCCATTGGCGCAGTCGACGACGACCCGCAGACCCGAAAGCGACATGGAGCGCGGCAGGGTACGCTTTGCGAACTCGATGTAGCGGTCGCGCACGCCATCGACCCGCTTGGCGCGGCCGAGCGCTTCCGGGTCGGCCAGCGCCATCTCGACGCCGTCGTCCAGCATGGCCTCGATGCGGTTCTCGATCTCGTCCGAGAGCTTGTAGCCGTCGGGGCCGAACAGCTTGATGCCGTTGTCGTGATAAGGATTGTGCGAGGCTGAGATCATCACGCCGATATCGGCGCGCAGCGAGCGGGCGAGCATCGCGACGGCGGGAGTCGGGATAGGGCCGAGCAGGAAGACGTCCATTCCGGCGGCCGTCAGCCCCGCCACCATGGCGTTCTCGATCATGTAACCGGACAGGCGCGTGTCCTTGCCGAGCACCGCGCGATGGCGATGGGTGCCGCGCTGGAAGGACATTCCGGCGGCCATGCCGACCTTCATCGCGACTTCGGGCGTCATCGGAAAAGTGTTTGCTTTCCCACGGATGCCGTCCGTGCCGAAATATTTGCCGGCCATACTGTCTCGTCCTTGAAAAGGCGGCGTTCTCTCCACCGCAGCAGCGCCTTTTGCCACAAATGATCAGGCGTCTTGCATCACATTTGGTGAGCTTATGTTACGAATCCTTCGAAATCATTGCGGTTCACAACGCAAAGGAGGCGCCGCAATCGCGGCGCCTCCTGGAAAAATATGGCAGCTTCCGAAACTCAACCTTGCGGCTGGGGCTCCATGCCGCCTTCCGGCTCCTCGCCGCCGCTCTTCTTGCGGCGGCCGCCCGGTCCCGCCTTGGGCACCGCGGAGCCGCGGCTTGTTGGCGTGTCGTCACCCATGTCGCGCGACGGCTTCTCGCCTGCGAGCAGCTGCTTGATCTCGTCGCCCGACAGCGTCTCATACTCCAGCAGGCCCTCGGCGAGCGCGATCCATTCCTTCTTCTTCTTGGTCAGTATCTGGGTCGCGGTCGTATAGGCCTCATCGATCAGGCGGCGCACTTCCGCATCGATGATCTGCGCCGTCTCCTCGGAGACGTTCTGCGTGCGCGCCACGGAATGGCCGAGGAACACCTCCTCCTGGTTGTCGCCATAGGAGACGTGGCCGAGCTTGTCGGAGAAGCCCCAGCGCGTGACCATGGCTCGGGCCAGCTTGGTGGCCTGGTCGATATCGGAGGAAGCGCCGGAGGTGATGTTCTCCTTCCCGAACTTCAACTCCTCAGCCACGCGCCCGCCCATCATGATCGCAAGACGCGAGATCATGTATTTGTAGCTCATCGAATAGCGGTCGCCTTCGGGTAACTGCATGACCATGCCGAGCGCGCGGCCGCGCGGGATGATCGTCGCCTTGTGCAGCGGGTCGGCCGAAGGCACGTTGAGCGCGAGGATTGCGTGGCCTGCCTCGTGATAGGCGGTCAGCTCCTTCTCGGCCTGGGTCATGGCGGTGGAGCGGCGCTCCGCGCCCATCATGACCTTGTCCTTGGCGTCCTCGAACTCCTGCATGGTGACGAGGCGCTTGTTGCGCCGCGCAGCCATCAGCGCAGCCTCGTTGACGAGGTTCATCAGGTCGGCGCCGGAGAAACCGGGCGTGCCGCGCGCGAGAACCTTGAGGTCGACATTGGGTGCCAGCGGCACGTTGCGCACATGCACCTTGAGGATCTTCTCACGGCCGGTGACATCCGGGTTCGGCACCACGACCTGCCGATCGAAGCGGCCAGGCCTGAGCAGCGCGGGGTCGAGCACGTCGGGACGGTTAGTCGCCGCGATCAGGATAACGCCCTCATTCGCCTCGAAGCCGTCCATTTCGACCAGCAGCTGGTTAAGCGTCTGCTCGCGCTCGTCATTGCCGCCGCCGAGGCCAGCGCCGCGATGACGGCCGACAGCGTCGATCTCGTCGATGAAGATGATGCAGGGCGCGTTCTTCTTGGCCTGCTCGAACATGTCGCGCACGCGGCTCGCGCCGACACCGACGAACATCTCGACGAAGTCGGAGCCCGAGATGGTGAAGAAGGGCACATTGGCTTCGCCCGCGACGGCGCGCGCCGTCAGGGTCTTGCCGGTGCCGGGAGGGCCGACGAGCAGCACGCCGCGCGGGATGCGCCCGCCCAGCCGCTGGAACTTCTGCGGGTCGCGCAGGAATTCGACGATCTCCTGCAGGTCTTCCTTGGCCTCGTCGATGCCCGCGACATCCTCGAAGGTGACGCGTCCATGTGCCTCGGTCAGGAGTTTGGCCTTGGACTTGCCGAAGCCCATCGCTCGGCCGGCGCCGTTCTGCATCTGGCGGGACATGAAAATCCACAGGCCGATGAAGATGACGAAGGGTAGCGAGTTGACGAGAAGCGCCATGAACCAGGGCGTGCCTTCCGAAGGCGCCTTGGCGGAGACCTGCACGCCCTTCTGGGCCATGGTCTTCAGGAGGTTCGGGTCGCCATAGGGCGCATAGGTCACGAAGCTGCGACCATCCGAGAACGAGCCGGAAATCTCCTGGCCGGCGACGACGACGTTCGATACGCGCCCGGCCTCGGCCTCGTTGATCAGCTGGCTGTAGGGGATTTCATTGGTGCTCGCGCGCTGGCTCGGGCTCTGGAACAGGGTGACCAGCGCCAGAACGAGCAGGAAGATCACCACCCAGAGGGCAAAATTGCGAAAATTCGGATTCATTCCCAGTCCGATCGGGCCTCCCGGAATTGCCGGGCGAGGCCTAGAGTTTCCCGATGATCAATTTAGGTGTCGCACGCGCCCTTGCCAAGGGAAAGCAATGACGTGGCGGCACTATGACGCCGAAGGGTGAACACCGCGTCTGCGCGGCGGCTCCATCTGCAGCGTCAGCACGCCGTCGCGGCCGAGCGTGAGGACACTGCCGGCCAGGGTGCGGCGCAAGGCGAGACCGGCCCGGGCGGCGTCCGTGAGAGCCACGCTGCAGGATTCCAGCCGTTCCAGCCGGCCATGAGCATCGCCACCCGGCACGACTGCATCGAGCACCAGGGCGAGGACGCGCAGCACGATCTCCTCGGGCTCCGGAACCAGCATGGAAAAGCGCAGGCGCAAGCCATTTTCTTCGGACCCATCCGGCAGAAGCGCCCCCGACAGCACCTCGCGAGCCCGCTGCGCGGCGGATTCGTCCAGCCGGGCCATCCGCTCCGCCAGCCGGCCGAGCCGCTCCGCCGTCAGCCCCCTCTCCGCCAGAACCGGCATCGCCTCCCGCCAGCGCACGCGCTCGAAGCGCGGATCGCTATTGCTGGGATCGTGCATGAAGGGCAGCCCGCGTGCCTCAGCCGTCGCAATGAGCCGCGCCTTGGAAAGGCCGAGCAGCGGCCGGACGAGCGGGATGCCGTTGACCTTGCTCCGCCCCCGCATTCCGGCGAGCCCCGACGGGCCGGAACCATGGGCGAGCCGCATCAGCAAGGTCTCGGCCTGGTCGTCGAGCGTATGAGCCGTAACCAGCGTCGCGCCGCCGAGCCGCCTCGCCTCGTTCGCCAGCAAGGCGTAACGGGCGCGTCGTGCCTCCGCCTGGACAGCGCTTGCCGGCTTCAGGCCCTCCCAACGCAGGGTCGCATGGCCGATTCCGAGCTTCGCGCAGAGGCGCGCCACGGCGACAGCTTCATCGGCCGATTCCGGGCGCAGGCCGTGATCGACCGTCGCGGCATGAAGGGGCGGCCTGCCGGGCAACTGCGTCCAGGCGGCAAGAAGTGCCAGCAGCGCAATCGAATCCGGCCCGCCGGAGACCGCGACCAGCAGGCCTGTCTCCTGCGACAGCCCCTGAAAAGCAGCACCGGCCTCGGCGAGCGAGACCGGCGCGGAATGCGTGGCGATCGGGGCCGCGCTCAAGCGCAGCCGGAGCGGCGGCGTTCGCGGGCGATGCCCTGGCGCACGGAATTGGAGGCGGAGGGATAGTCGACGCCGACCTTTGCATAGGTTGCGCAGGCCTGTTCCTTGGCGCCGAGCCCGTTGAGGGACATGCCGAGCTTGAGCAGGCTCTCCGGCGCCTTGGCGGCTTTCGGCGATCCCTGCGAGACCTTCAGGAACTGCTCGGCCGCCTCGCGGTAGCGCTGCCGCTGCAAGTAGCTCTCGCCGAGCCAGTAGGTCGCATCGACCGCCAGCCGGTCGCGCGGGTAGCTCTGCAGGAACTGGCGAAAGCCCATCTCGGCCTGCTCGTATTCCTTGCGCTGGAGCGAGGCAAAGGCCAGGTCATAGGCCTCTTTCGCCGTCTGCGGTCCGCTCGCCGCGGCCACGCTCGCGCCACGCGGCCTGTCCTGCGGCAGCCCGCCTTGGGGCA